>ERZ1673748.1535-NODE-1535-length-21649-cov-6.429610_pt1 | contig 21649 bp, 20 predicted proteins | sample MGYA00580196_ERZ1673748 | MGnify/ENA primary metagenome ERZ1673748 (study PRJEB41218, sample SAMN15661796) | gut metagenome | host: Homo sapiens | place: Canada: London | collected 2015-08-20/2019-03-30 | study: EMG produced TPA metagenomics assembly of...
GTGGACGAGGAGACCGTCCGCCTGCGGAGCCATGTGGCCCAGCTGCGGACCATGCTGGAATCCGATGAGCCTATGGGCCGGAAGATGGACTTCCTGATCCAGGAGGTCAACCGGGAGTCCAACACCATCGGCTCCAAGTGCTGCGACGTGGCCATCGCTCAGGTGGTGGTGGGCCTCAAGGCCGAGGTGGAGAAGATGCGGGAACAGGTCCAGAATGTGGAGTGAGCCATGAAGCTTATCAACATCGGTTTTGGAAATCTGGTATCCCAGGAGCGGCTGGTGGCCATCGTCAGCCCGGATTCCGCACCCATCAAGCGAATGGTGCAGGAGACCCGGGAGCGCGGTATGCTCATTGACGCCACCTACGGCCGCAAGACCGCGTCCATTTTCATCATGGACAGCGATCACGTGATTTTATCGGCGCTGCCGCCGGAGCGGTTCAGCCCGAAGGAGCAAGAGCAAGAGGGAGAGGGATCATGAGAGGAAAAACGTTTATTATTTCCGGCCCATCCGGCGTAGGCAAGAGCACGGTGCTCAGCGCTCTGCTGGAGAAGCGGAAGAACCTGTATTTTTCAGTATCCGCCACCACCAGAGAGCCCCGGCCCGGTGAGCTGGACGGCATCCATTATCATTTTATGGACGCGGAGTCCTTCCGCAAGTGGATCGCCATGGACCAGTTTCTGGAATACGCCGAATATGTGGGCAACTTCTACGGCACCCCCAAGCGGTTCGTGGATGAGGCCATGGATAAGGGGCAGGATGTGATCCTGGACATTGAGGTGCAAGGCGCCTTACAGGTCACCAGCAAGCGGCCCGACACGGTGAAGATCTTCATCGCCCCGCCCAGCTGGAAGGAACTGGAACGCCGTCTGAAGGACCGCGGCACCGACGATCCGGAGAAAGTGCAGAAGCGTCTGCTCCGGGCCAAGGTAGAGTTCCAGACCGCCCATACCTACGATTATTTTGTCATCAACGATACGGTGGAGGATGCCGTCCGGGAGCTGGACGCCATCATCACCGCCGAGCACTGCAAACCCAAGGAGCGTATGTCTGTTCTGGCGGAGTGACCGCCGTTTATTCCCTGATACAATAAAAAATTAAAGCCGCACAGCGGCAGATTGGAAGTAGAATATTATGATGCTGTATCCCGCTATGAACAAGCTGAAAAGTCATATCCCTAACCGTTATATGCTGGTGAACGTGGTGGCCCTTCGCGCCCGCCAGATCGCCGACGATGCCGAGGAAGCCGGCGTCCAGCTGGACGAGAAGCCCGTGACTCTGGCCATCCATGAGGTTGCGGACGGTAAGATCGACGCCAGCGGTATGGATCTGACCATTTCTGTCGATAACTGATCGAACACATCATCGGAGGAGGGCGAGGCATGGAGACCGCAGACATGGTAAAGGTTGCGGTCAGCGCCGCGCCCTATTCCATTGATAAGCCGTATAGCTATCTGGTGCCGGAATCGCTGGCAGCGGCGGCAGTCCCCGGCGTTCGGGTCATGGTGCCCTTTGGTCGGGGCAATAAGGAGAGCGAGGGCCTGATCCTGGCCCGTGTTCAGGAGCCGAAGCTGCCGGGGAGCAAAGCGCTCCGGCAGGTTTTGGACCCGGAGCCGGTGCTGGATAAGGCCGGTATCGACCTGGCGCTGTGGATGCGGGGCCGGTATTTCTGCACAGTGTTCGAGGCGGTGAAAACCATTCTCCCCGCCGGACTGTGGTACGGTCTGCGGGAGATCTGGTCACTGGCTATGGAGCCGGAGACCGCCCGCTCCGCCGCCGTGGGCATCCCCGGCGCGTGGCAGGTGTTGGATCTGCTGGAAAAGCAGGGCGGCAAGGCGGATATCCGCGTCCTGCGGGACGCCTTGGGCGACGGGGCGGAAAAGCCCCTCAAGGCCATGAAAAAGGCGGAGATCCTCACTTGCGAGACGGATGCCAAGCGCAAGATCGCCGACAAGTCCCACCGGATGGTGGAGCTGGCCGTCAACACGGAGGACGCCTACGCTCTGACGGAGCCAAAGCGCCGCTCCGCCCCGGCGCGGTACGAGGTGGTGAACTTCTTAGCCACGGCGGGACGGACCCCGGCAGCGGAGGTCAGCTATTATACCGGGGCCTCCGCCCGGACGCTGAAGACCATGGAGAAGACGGGACTGATCGCCTTTTCCGAGGAGGAAGAGCTGCGGGTGCCGTCCTTGGACGATGTGGAGCCGGGGCCGGAGATCGTTTTGAACGAAGAACAGCAGCGGGCCTTTGAAGAGATTTTAGGCCGGGTACAGGCGGCAAAGCCGTCGGTTACGCTGCTGCACGGTGTTACCGGCAGCGGTAAGACGCAGGTTTATCTGCGCTTGGTGCAGGAAACGCTGGCGTTGGGAACAACCGCTATGGTGCTGGTGCCGGAGATCGTGCTGACGCCGCAGATGATGCGGAAATTCAGCTCCTACTTCGGCAGCCGGGTGGCCATGCTCCACAGCTCCCTGAAAATGACGGAGCGCTATGACCAGTGGAAGCGCATCCGCCGGGGAGAGGTGGACGTGGTGCTGGGGACCCGCTCCGCTCTGTTCGCGCCCCTGAAAAATCTGGGCCTCATCATCATGGACGAGGAGCAGGAGGGAAGCTATCAGTCGGAAAACGTACCCCGGTACGATGCCCGGGAGGTCGCCAAATACCTCTGCGTCCGGGAGAAGGCGGCGCTGGTGTTCGGTTCCGCTACGCCTACGGTGGAGACCGCTTGGGCGGCGGAACAGGGAAGCTATCAAAAGGCGCTGCTGCGGCGGCGCTACAACGAAAACGCCTTGCCGGAGGTCCTCATTGCGGATCTGCGGCAGGAGATATTGAACGGCAACCCGGGCCTGATCAGCACCACGCTGCGGCAGGAGCTGGAAAAAAATCTGGCGGCGGGGGAGCAGAGCATCCTGTTTCTGAACCGCCGGGGCAGCAGCCGGATGCTGCTGTGCGGCGAGTGCGGCTATGTGCCCCAGTGCCCCCGGTGCAGCACTGCCATGACCTATCATTCCGCCAACGGGCGGCTGATGTGCCACTACTGCGGACACTCCGAACCGGCGGCGGACACCTGCCCGGAATGCGGCGGCTGGATGAAGCATGTTGGCGCGGGTACGCAAAAGGTGGAGGAGGAGCTGCGGGAGCTGTTCCCAGAGGCGGGCATCCTGCGGATGGATGCCGATACCACCGCCGGGGGCCATGAGGAGATCCTACAGACCTTTGAGCGGGAGCGCGTCCCCATTCTGCTGGGGACGCAGATGGTGGCAAAGGGACTGGATTTTGAAAACGTAACGCTGGTGGGCGTTCTCTCCGCGGATATTTCCCTGTATGTGGACAATTACCGGGCGGCGGAGCGCACCTTCAGCCTGCTGACCCAGGTGGTAGGCCGTGCGGGCCGGGGCGGGAAAACCGGCCGGGCCGTGATCCAGACCTACACGCCGGGGAACGATGTGATCCGGTGCGCCGCCCGGCAGGATTATGACGCTTTTTACGAAAGCGAGATCCGGATGCGCCGTCTGCGGCGGTATCCTCCCTTTGCGGACCTTTTCACTGTCACCGTTTCCGGAACGGAGGAGGGCCGGGTGCTCCGGGCCGCCGTGTCCGTCCGGGAGACGCTGCGGCAGCTTTGCAGGCGGCCGGAACTGGCCGCCGGGGAGCCGGAGGTCTTAGGCCCCGCCCCCGCGCCGGTGGTGAAGGTGAATAACCGGTTTCGCTACCGCTGCACACTGGTGGGAAAGAATGACAAGGCCACCCGGGAAATGCTGGCATGGCTGCAAAAAGACTTCGCCAAAGACAGCGCCAACCGGGGCATGAATCTGTTTGTGGACCATAACGCGGCGGACTGACCGCCGTGATCAAATCAAGGAGGTGCCATTCATGGCATTACGAAAGATCGTAGAACAGGGCGACGAGTGTCTGACAAAGGTCTGCCGCCCGGTGACAAAATTTGACCGGCGGCTGCATGACCTGCTGGACGATATGGCGGAGACGCTGGCAGACGCCAACGGCGCGGGACTGGCGGCACCCCAGGTGGGGATCTTGCGCCGGGTCTGTCTGGTGCTGGACGAGGAGGCGGAGGAATATTTGGAGCTCATCAACCCGGAGATCATCGCCCAGAGCGGCGAGCAGACCGGGCTGGAGGGCTGCCTCAGCGTCCCCGGCAAGTGGGGCATCGTCACCCGGCCCAACCGGGTGCGGGTCCGGGCGCAGGACCGGGACGGCGACTGGTTCGAGGCGGAGGCCGAGGGGCTGACGGCCCGGGCCTTCTGCCATGAGATCGAGCATCTGGACGGCCACCTGTTCGTGGAGCACATCGACCATTTCCTCACCGAGGAGGAATTGAAGGACTATCTGGAGGACGAGGAATAATGCGCATCCTGTTTATGGGCACGCCGGATTTCGCGGCGGTGTCCCTGAAACGGCTGGTGGAGGACGGCCACGAGATCTGCGGCGTGTTCACCCAGCCGGATAAGCCCCGGAACCGGAACAAAGTGACCTTTTCTCCCGTGAAGGAATATGCCTTGTCACATGGCCTGACTGTGTATCAGCCGACCAAGCTGCGGGACGGCACGGCCCTGGAGCTGGTGAAGTCGCTGGCCCCGGAGCTGATCGTGGTGGTGGCCTACGGCCGTATTCTGCCCAAGGACATTCTGGACGTGCCGCCCCTTGGCTGCGTGAACGTCCATGCGTCCCTGCTGCCCAAATACCGGGGGTCTGCCCCTATCAACTGGGCCATGCTCAACGGCGACGCGGAGACCGGCGTTTCCATCATGTATATGGCGGAGGAACTGGACGCCGGTGATGTGATCCTCACGGCGAAAACACCCATCGACCCGGAGGAGGATCTGCCCTCTCTGTGGGACCGGTTGGCAAAGGTCGGCGCGGAGGCACTGGCGGAGGCCCTTCCTCTGCTGGCGGCGGGGACCGCCCCCCGGACCCCGCAGGACAGCACACAGGCCACCTTTGCGCCCATGCTGTCCCGTGAGCTGTCTCCTATTGACTGGACGAAGCCTGTGGCGGCCATCCGCAATCAGGTGCGGGGACTGATCCCCTGGCCCTGCGCCACGGCAGAGCTGACGGGCCAGCGGTTCAAAATTTACAAAACAGCCGTTGGCACGGCTACGGACAAGACGCCCGGTACGCTGCTTTCCGCCGGAAAGAAGGGCATCGAGGTGGCCTGCGGCGACGGGCAGAGCCTTTGGATCACGGAGCTTCAGGCGGAGGGCGGCAAGCGCATGAGCGCGGCGGCCTATCTGCTGGGCCATCCCATGCATATCTGATTGGAGGAATCCCATGCCTTATTACGGTTATTACGGCGGTTACGGCGATTTTTTAGCGAATAATATCTACTGCATTTTGCTGATCCCGGTGCTCCTGCTGTCCCTGTGGGCGCAGGCGCAGGTCAGCGGAAACTTCAAGCGGTACAGCGGTGTTGCCAATCGGCGGCGTCTCACCGGCGCCCAGGCGGCGGAGGCGGTGCTGCGGGCCCACGGCGTCTATGATGTGGCCATCCGGCCCTGCTCCGGCAGCCTGACGGATCACTACGATCCCCGGGACAACAGCATTTCCCTGTCGGAAAACGTCTACAACTCCACCTCCATCGCGGCGGTGGGCGTGGCGGCCCACGAGGCCGGTCATGCCGTACAGTACGCGGAAAACTACGGCCCGGTGCGGCTGCGGACGGCCATTATCCCCGCCACCCAGATCGGCTCCAAGTTTTCTTTCATCCTGCTGCTGGTGGGCATGGTCCTGTACAGCCAATCTCTGTTTTTCGTGGGTATCCTGCTGTTTTCCCTGACCACGATTTTCCAGCTCATCACCCTGCCGGTGGAGTTCAACGCCTCCCACCGGGCCTTGCAGACGCTGGAAAACGAACAGCTTTTGTATGACGATGAGCTTCCCGGCGCGCGAAAGGTGTTAAAGGCGGCGGCACTGACCTATGTGGCGGCGCTGCTGATGTCCGCCTTGCAGCTGCTGCGCTATGTGCTCATCTTTGTGGGCCGCAATAACCGCGGACGGAGGGACAACTGATGGGCGCCCGGGAAACGGCCCTGCGGGTCCTGATGTCCTGTCGGAATAACCATGCCTGGGCGGACGCCGCTCTGAAAGCTCAGTTAGGCCGGGACGGTTTGGTGGGCCCGGAGGCAGCGCTGTGCAGCCGATTGGTTTACGGCGTGGTCCAGAACCAGCAGTTGTTGGATTTCTACCTCAGCGCGTACTGCTCCCAGAAGCCGGATCATCTTCAGCCGCCGCTGCTGGAGATCCTGCGTCTGGGTGCATATCAAATCTTATATTTAGATCGGGTGCCGGACAGCGCGGCGGTGAACACCTCCGTGGAGCTGGCGAAGATCTCCGGCAGAGGGCAGGCATCCGGCCTTGTGAACGCGGTGCTCCGCAAGATCGCTCAAAATAAGACGGCGCTGCCGCCCATCCCGGAGCGGGACGAGGCAAAATACCTCTCCATCCGGTACAGTCATCCCAAATGGCTGGTGAAGCGGCTGCTGGCGATTTTAGGCCGGGAGGAAGCGGAAGCATTCCTGGCGGCGAATAATGATACCCCGCCTTTGACGGTACAGGTCAACCCCCTGAAAACCAACGCGGAAAGCCTGATAAAGGAACTGGAAGGCTGGGGCGTGACCGCGAAGCCCCACCCCTGGGTTCCCGGCTGTCTGGAGCTGACCGGAGCCGGGGATCTCACCACGCTGGCTCCCTTCCGGGAGGGTAAACTGCTGGTGCAAGACCCCGCCGCCCGGCTGGTGACCCTGATCGCCGGCGTACAGCCGGGGCAGAAGGTGCTGGATCTCTGCGCCGCCCCCGGCGGCAAGTCCTTCAGCGCCGCCTTTGCCATGGAGGACAAGGGGGAGATCGTCTCCTGCGACCTCCACGAAAACAAGCTGAAACGAATTCAGGAGGGGGCGGCCCGGCTGGACCTGACCTCTATTACCACCTCCGCCGGAGACGGCCGGGTGTTCCGTCCGGAATGGGCGGAGCGGTTTGACACGGTGCTGGTGGACGCTCCCTGTTCCGGTCTGGGCATCATCCGGAAGAAACCGGACGTCCGCTACAAAAAGGCAGACGATCTGTTCACCCTGCCGGTGATCCAGACGGCGCTGCTGGACAACGCCGCCCGGTATGTGGCCCCCGGCGGCGTGCTGGTGTATTCCACCTGTACCATTCTGCCGGAGGAAAACGAGCAGGTGACGGATGCCTTCCTGACGGAGCACAGCGATTTCTGCCGGGACGGCTTCACCCTGCCGGCACCGGTAGGGGAGACGGAGGGGCAGCTGACCCTCTGGCCCCAGCGCCACGGTACCGACGGCTTTTACATTTGCCGCATGAAGCGGACATAACGAGGAATTTATGATCGATTTGAAATCCCAGACCCTGGAGGAAATGACGGCGACCCTGAAGGAGATGGGGGAACCGGCCTTCCGGGGCAAGCAGGTCTTTACCTGGCTCCATAAGGGCGTCACCTCTTTTGACGAGATGAGCAACCTTTCCAAGCCTCTCCGGGAGAAGCTGAAGGAGCAGTGCTATATCACAGCGCCCTCCGTGGCCCGTAAACAGGTCTCCAAGCTGGACGGCACCGTGAAGTACCTGTGGGAACTGCTGGACGGCAACTGTATCGAGACGGTGGTCATGCAGTACCACCACGGCAACACCGTCTGCGTTTCCTCACAGGTGGGCTGCCGGATGGGGTGCGCTTTCTGTGCATCTACAATCGCCGGCAAGGTGAGAGACTTAACACCGTCTGAAATCCTGGACCAGGTGATTTTCGCCCAGAAGGACTCCGGACTGCCCATTTCCAATATCGTTTTGATGGGCATCGGCGAGCCGCTGGACAATCTGGACAACGTGCTGCGGTTTCTGGAGCTGGTGAACCACCCGGACGGGCTGAACATCGGTATGCGGCACATCTCTCTGTCCACCTGCGGCGTGATCCCCGGCATTGACCGGCTGTCGGACCTGGAATTACAGCTGACGCTGTCGGTTTCCCTCCACGCGCCGGACAGTGAGACACGATCCAAAATCATGCCGGTGAACCGGGCCTATGACGTGGAAAAGCTGTTTGACGCCTGCCACCGGTACTTTAAAAAGACCGGGCGGCGGATCTCCTTTGAATACGCCATGATCGATGGTGTCAATGACCACGACTGGCAGGCGGATCTCATCGCCAAAAAGCTGAAGGGGATGCCGGGGCATGTGAACCTGATCCCGCTGAACGATGTGGCGGAGAGTCCTCTGAAACCCTCCCGCCGGGTAGCGGCGTTTCAGAAGCGCTTGGAGTCTCACGGTCTGACCGCCACGGTGCGGCGGAGCCTCGGAGGAGATATTGACGCCTCCTGCGGCCAGCTGCGGCGGAAGGAAATGGAAGAACGGAAAAAAGGAGCGGCTGAATCATGATAAAAACCTGGGCCGTTACGGATACTGGCCTTGTGCGAAAGGAAAATCAGGATACTTACCGGATCGTCCGGAACGGTGACATCTGTGTGGTGTGCGATGGTATGGGCGGCGCCGCCGGCGGCCGGCTTGCCAGTACGCTGGCGTCGGAGACTTACGCGGCGGAGATGGAGAAGGCCCTGAAACCGGATATGACCCCGGAGCAGCTCCGGGAGGATTCTGCCTACGCGGTGGCCATGGCCAACCGGGCCGTGGCGGAGCGGGCAGAGGCGGAGGCGGCGCTTGCCAATATGGGTACCACTCTGGTTGCCGCTGTGGCCTATGAGAACGGCGTGGTGATCACCAATGTGGGCGACAGCCGGGCCTATTACATCACGGAGGCGGGGATCACCCGCATCACCAAGGATCACTCTCTGGTGGAGACCATGGTGGACCACGGTGACATCACCGCTGATGAGGCCCGCCGCCATCCGGGGCGGAACCTCATCACCCGCGCTCTGGGCCGGGATACCAACGCCGCCTGCGACGGGTATATCCGCCCTATGGAGCAGGGGGACTTTATCCTGCTGTGCACCGACGGACTGGTGAACACCGTCACCGATCAGGAAATGCTCTTTGAGATCGTCCACGGCGGCGATCTGGACACCTGTCTGGATCGGCTGCTGCATATTTCCAAAAGTCAGGGTGCGCCGGACAACGTGACGGCAGTCCTGATGCAGAAGCTGTAAGAAGGGGGGAGACGTATGGATCAATACATTGGAAAAATGCTGGACAACCGCTATGAGATTCTGGAGCGCATTGGCACAGGCGGCATGGCGATCGTCTACAAGGCAAAATGCCATCGCCTCAACCGTCTGGTGGCGATCAAAATTCTGAAAAGCGATCTGGCGCAGAACGAGGAGTTCCGCCGCCGGTTCAACGCGGAGTCGCAGGCTGTTGCCCAGCTGTCTCACCCCAACATCGTATCGGTGTACGATGTGTCCCGGGGCGGCGATATGGAATATATCGTCATGGAGCTGATCGACGGCATCACCCTCAAGCAGTATATGGAAAAGCGGGGCCAGCTGAACTGGCGGGAGTCTCTGCACTTCATCACCCAGATCATGCGGGGCCTCAGCCACGCCCACAGCCGTGGCATCATCCACCGGGATATCAAGCCTCAGAACATCATGGTCCTGCGGGACGGCAGCGTGAAGGTGGCCGATTTCGGCATCGCCTGTCTGGCGGATTCCGCCCAGACCCTGACGCAGGAGGCTCTTGGCTCCGTCCACTATATTTCCCCGGAGCAGGCCCGGGGCGACCGGCCGGACGCCCGCAGCGATATTTATTCCTCCGGCGTGGTGCTTTACGAGATGCTCACCGGGCGGCTGCCCTTTGAAGGAGAGTCCGCCGTTTCTGTGGCCATCCAGCACCTCAGCTCTATCCCGCTGGCTCCGCGGGAGATCAATCCCGATATTCCCGAGCAGTTGGAGCTGATCTGCATGAAGGCCATGGCCCCGGATCTGGAGCACCGCTATCAGTCGGCGGACGCCATGATCGCGGATCTGGAGGCCTTCCGGAAGAATCCGGAGGTGGAGATGAAATTCGACCTTTCGGACCTGCGTCCGGAGGAGAATGACGAGCCTACCCGGACCATCCGCACCATGCCCAGCCATACGGTGACCATCCCCGTCCATCAGCCGGAGCGGAATTATCCCCGCCGGGAACGGGACGAGGACGAGGAGCCCCGCCGCGCCGGTAGCGGCAAGCGGGGCGTGCTGGTGAGTGCCGTGACGGTGGCGGCGGTAGCCGTGGTGATCGTGCTGTTCAAGACCATCCTCGGCTCCTTTGCCCCGGCGGTGGTGGACCAGTATCAGGTGCCGGATCTGTACGACATGACCATCGAGGAGGCAGAGAACGATCCCCGGATCGAAGGCGTTTTTGAGATCCAGAAGGCCGGTTCGGAATTCAGCACCGACGTGTCGGAGGGCCATATCCTGCGGCAGGACCCCAAGAAGGGGGAGACCCGGAAGGGCAGCCAGCTGGTGATCCAGGTGTGGGTCAGCGCCGGTGAGGAGACCGGCGAGGTGCCGGATCTGGAAAACAAATCCGAGCAGGACGCCCGTATCCTGCTGGAAAAGCTGAACAAGGAATACAATCTGGAGCTGACCGTGGAGGCCCCGGAGGAATTGAAGCAGTTCTCCGAGGAGATCACGGAGGGGTACGTCATCAAGACGGAGCCGGCTCAGGGCGAGATCCTGAAAAAGGGCGATACCGTAAAGCTGATCCTCAGCAAGGGCCCGGACATCAAACCGGTAACGGTCCTGCCCTTTGTGGGAATGAGCATTGACAGTGTGCTGTCCCAGCTGGAAAGCTACAAGCTGACCTGCGACGCCGCGGATGTGGAGGTAGTGGACAGCGACAAGCCCGGCGGCACCATTGTCTGGCAGAGTCCGGCCAGCGGCGAGACCGTGCCGGAGTGGACGACCATCAAGTTCCGGGTCAGTGCGGGACTGGCCAGCAGCGCCCTGCCCATCATGGTGGACATTCCCCAGAACGGAAAGGACATTGTCAAGGTGGAGATCTATGTGGGCGACGAGCCGAATCCCCAGTACAGCGAGACTGTCTACGAGGCGGACGGAGCCGTGAGCACCACTCTTTACGGCACGGGCCGGAAAATGGTGAAGGTCTACTTTGACGGCGTGCTGGATCAGAAGCAATCCTATGAGCGGAGCTTTGGTTGATACGATGGCAGAGGGACGGATTCAAAAAGCCCTCAGCGGCTTTTACTATGTGGATACCGGCGCGGAGGTGCTGACCTGCCGTGCCCGGGGAAAATTCCGGAAGGAGGGCCTGTCCCCTCTGGTGGGGGACCGGGTGACGGTCCGGGAGCTGGGAAACGGCGAGGGGTTCGTAGAGTCTATCCTCCCCCGGAAAAACGCCTTTGAGCGGCCGGCGGTGGCGAATATCGACCAGTTGGTTGTGATCGGCTCCGCCGCCATCCCCAAAACAGACCCCTTTCTCATCGACCGCATTGCGGCCATCGCTGCCCTGAAGGGCTGCGAGGTGGTGGTGCTGCTGAATAAGTGCGATCTGGACCCGGCAGAGGAACTGTACCGCATCTATACCGCCGCCGGGTTCCCGACACTGCGGATCAGCGCGGAGACCGGAGAGGGTCTGGAGGAACTGATCCCCTTGATCACTGGTAAGCTATCTGCCTTTACAGGCAATTCCGGCGTAGGGAAATCCAGTATCCTGAACGCGCTGGACCCGGCGTTCCAGCTAAAGACCGGGGAGATCAGCACGGCGCTGGGCCGGGGACGCCACACCACCCGCCATGTAGAGCTGTTCCGTCTGAGTTGCGGGGCGGAGATCATGGATTCACCGGGATTTTCCTCCTTTGAAACGGAGGAACTGAATCTGGAACTGAAACACCGCCTGCCGGAGACCTTCCGGGAGTTCGCTCCCTATTTGGGGGAGTGCCAGTTTTTGGATTGCAGCCATACCAAGGAAAAGGGCTGCGCCGTGCGGGAAGCTCTGGAAGCGGGGAAACTCCAGCCCAGCCGGTATCAGAGTTATCTGCGTCTGTTCGAGGAACTGAAACCTCTGCGGGAATGGCAGGAAAAGCGGAAATAAGTACGCCCCATATTTGCGCCCCGTTTGTGAGATGTGCCAGTCTCACAAGCGGGGCGCTTTTCTGCGTCAAAATGGAGGGGTGGAAACACTCCGGCTCGCAATCAGAGCGCTGCGTTCTCATCGGGCCTGCTTCTCCTTGCGGAAAACGGTATGCTGTGGTAACATATATCAATCAACTGAAATGAATGGAAGGATCAGGAAATGCAGGCTTACACATACGTTGAAAAGGGAAAATTTGCATTGCTGGAAAAGCCGAAGCCGGTGCTGCTGCACGAGCGGGACGCCATTGTGAAGGTGACGCTGGCCAGCATCTGCTCCAGCGATCTGCACATCAAGCATGGCAGCGTTCCCCGGGCCGTTCCCGGTATCACGGTGGGACACGAGATGGTGGGCGTTGTGGAATCGGTGGGCAGCGCCGTGACCCATGTCAAGCCGGGGGACCGGGTGACGGTGAATGTGGAGACCTTCTGCGGCGAGTGCTTTTTCTGCAAGAAGGGCTTTGTAAACAACTGTACCGATGAAAACGGCGGCTGGGCCTTGGGCTGCCGCATTGACGGCGGCCAGACGGAATACGTGCGGGTACCCTTCGCCGATCAGGGCCTGAACAAGATTCCAGACGGCGTCACCGACCGGCAGGCTTTGCTGGTGGGGGACGTCCTCGCCACCGGCTTCTGGGCGGCTCGTATTTCTGAGATCACAGCGGAGGACACCGTGTTGATCCTCGGAGCAGGCCCCACCGGAATTTGCACGCTGCTCTGCGTGATGCTGAAACAGCCGAAGCGCATCATTGTCTGCGAAAAGGATGAGAGCCGCGTCCACTTCATCAACAAGCATTATCCGGAGGTGCTGACGGTCTCGCCGGACGAGTGCCTGAATTTTGTACGCACCAACAGCGACCACGGCGGCGCGGACGTGGTGTTGGAGGTGGCCGGCGCGGAATCTACCTTCCGTCTGGCCTGGGAGTGCGCGAGACCCAACGCCATCGTGACGGTGGTGGCACTGTATGACAAGGCCCAGATCCTGCCGCTGCCGGATATGTACGGCAAGAACCTCACCTTCAAGACCGGTGGCGTGGACGGCTGCAACTGCGAGGAAACGCTGCGTCTCATCGCGGAGGGGAAACTGGACACCGAGCCGCTCATCACCCACACCTATCCCCTCAGCAGGATCGAAGAGGCCTACGAGCTCTTTGAAAACCGGCGAGACAACGTGATCAAGGTCGCGGTGGAGTGCTCATGATCCCATGTGGGAACCACTGGCCCAACTGTCGCCCTGTTGCGATCCGATACAGAGACTAAAAAAGCTTGCTGTCAATCGACAGCAAGCCTTTTTGCGTTGGCAGCCAAAACGAGGGGGCTGCATGATTCTTTTTTGAAAGAGACACGTACCGGACTTTTTGCGGACTTCTGTTTGGGATTGGCTTCGATTTCTTACGCCCTCTTTTTCGGAATCAGCAGGAGCCGTTCGCAGGGGATCTCGGATTCCTGCTCCAACTGATTTGCTGCTAAAATGTCCGCGATGGTGGTGTTGTAGCGCTTCGCCACCTCCCACGCGGATTCCTGCTTCCCCACGCAGCGCAAAATCAGGGATGGCGCGTTGGACAGGTCCTTGGGCGTACTCTCGTCCAGCACGGCGGAGGCCACGCACAGCTTGCGGCACCGGCCGCAGACCTCCACCTGAAAATCAACCGGGAATCGGACCTCGATGCCACGGTCTCCCAAAGTTCCCTGAATTTCCTCCCCGCAGAAGGCACGGGCGGACACGGTACAGTCCTTTGACAGCTCCATGGGGCAGCAGACGTCGATACAGCGCTCCGCCGACAAACAGGCGCCCCCCTCGTCCAGATACAGCGCCCGGACCGTCACCGCCGTCCGCAGCTGAGTAATTTCTCCTTCCCGGCTGACGGACACCGCCCCGCAGTCGGCGCACAGGGACAGCACCGCCTCCGCCGCCACGCCGATCTCCAGCACCTCCCGGACGGTCTGCCGCCGGGTCACGGACTCATACAGGCTGCACAGATCCAGCTGACTTGGCTCATAGCGGGTCTCGTAAGCGGTGGAGTAGAGGTCCGTCAGCAGCGTGACCTCCCGTGTCTCCCGCAGAAAGGCCATGGTGTGATAGTAGACCGTCACGGACAGTTGGCGGCCCTCGTCATCGGAGCCGTCGATCTGAATGTCCGTCCCGGTGATCCGCAGGCGCATGGACACCTGGGTATTTTCCTCTGTGCTATCCGTCTCCATGATCTGTGAAAAGGGCAGCTCCGCGCTGGCGGAGGCCAGCTGCCCGCCGATGGTGCGGTACAGTGCGGAAACCAAAAAGACCCCCTTGAAGATCAGCTTGTTGCCAATGGCCTTAGTCTCCGTCACGATGCCGTTGGCCCGGCAGTGGAGCAGCTCCGCCGCACCCTCCCGACCCAGCGACAGGGACATGGTCTCCGAAAAGGTCAGATCCTTTTCCGCCACCTGCCGCAGCAAAGACACCGTCTGCCCGCAGCACCGCTTTTCCACCAGCAGCGCCGGGTCCGTCTCCGCGTCGGAGGAGATGGTCAGGCATACCTTCCGGCAGCCGGCCAGATGGGTCACCAGCTTGCAGCGGGTGAAGATCTTCCGGGGATTCAGCATCCGGCTTTCCAGCAACTCGATCTCCGTCTCCACCACTACATGGGCGCACCCGGCCAACCCTTCCCCTTGCGCCGAAAAGGGCATGGCGAATTCCAGTGCCCGGACGCCGGACTCATTCTCCGGCGTGTAGAGGACCGTCACCCGGACGGTGCCGGTGACGCCGTCCTGCTCTGTGCCGCCGTGAAGGCAGACCACGCCCTCCGCCGAAATGATCCGGGCGATATCCGGGCAGTAATCCGGAACGATGGTCTCCGCGGTCTCCTCCTGCGTCAGCGTCTGCGGCTCTCCCAGTTCGTATGTATCCAGACACTCCTTTTTTAATTCCAGTTCCATGTGGGTATCCTTCCTTTCCGCTCAGTGTACTTCAGTGCAGTTTATGAGCGGCGGGGACCCCTTATGCCTGGATTCTGAACAGCTTCCGCAGCAGTCCCCGCATGGCCTTGGGCGCCTTCCACACTACGATATTCATAACCCCTCTCCTTTCTACCGCTTCCAGCAGGCACAGCCGCTGGCGATCAGCAATGTTGCCACCAGGAACATCAACAGTCCCGTTGGAAAAATGGCCGCGATGAGGATGCCTGCCCCCATGGCGATGGCGAATATTCCAATGATGCAGTTCCGTCCTCCCCGAAACACCCGGCTCCGCCTCCTTTCCTTACAGCCTAATATATGACCGCACCCCTGTCCCCGGTTCCGGTTTTCTTCCGAAATCGGATGCGGATGCATGTGCTTTTTCACCGCTCCGGGGACCAAATGAGTGTGGCCTCGATGGGGAGCTTTGCGATCGGCCGCAGGCGGTTTTGCGGCTGTGGTTGAAACCCGGACCGATGCGGTTTTAAATATGGTGTGTGCGTCCTGTCATAAAAATGGCCGCTGATGGCATAAGCTGTTCCAGAAGAAATGCTTGGGGGAGGGGATCGGATGTCCGGAAAAAAGAAACCGGCGGGAAAGCAGATCGCTTTGTGCTTGCTGCTGACGGCGGCTGTGGACGGCTTGGGTGTCCTGCTGGTGACGCTGCTGGCGGTGAAGGGGATCGTGGGGGAGGACAGGGTCCCGCAGGCGCTGGGGGCGCTGGCCTTCTGCGCGGCCTTCGCCGGGGGACTTCCGGCAGGGAAGGGGAGGCTGGGTCCGGGCGGGAGTCTGCTGAACGCGGGGGCCTTCGCCCTGCTTCTGATCTTGCTTTGCTTCGGCGGCTGGGGCGAGGGGATCGCGGTCCGGGGGCTGATCCTGCTGGCTCTGATCCTGCTGGGCGGGCTGCTGGCGGCGCTGCTCTGCGGAAAGGTGGGGAAGCGGTCCAACAAGCGATTGGTGAAATCTCACAAAAAGCTGCGTTCCGTCTGAAAAAGCGCCGTCCGGTGGGGCGGCGCTCCTTTTTTTCGGTGTGGTCAGATATGGGAAGATTCTGCGGGGGATAGACACTACATCTTGCGTAAAATGAGAGAAAAGGTGCTGTTTTATGCTGTGATTTACGAGGTTTACATAATACAGTTTACATAATATTTTAGCATAAACGCCGAAAAACAGGTATTTTCTGGAAACACCTTGCGAAACGGCGCCATTTGAATTATATTTGAATGAGAAAAGTTTTACGTCAACCGCAACATAAATCTTGTCCCACTTTCATAGGCTGGGGTGAGGTGATGCGGTTTGAAATGGAATCGTGCGGAACGATGGACAGACCCCAGCCGGCTGCACAGCCTGCTGCTGGCGGTTTTCTTTTTTCTCGGGATCGGCGCGGGTGTTGTCTGCGCCGGACGGATCTCCGGGGATGTGGAACGGGAACTGACCACGTACCTGACGGATTATCTGGCCTTGGCGCAGAGTCAGGACCTTGGAATTTCCGTGGTTTGTTCTCTGACGCTGCTCTATCTGCAAGGACCGGTTTTGGCGTTTCTATGCGGCGTCTGCTCTGCGGGAATCCTGTTGCTGCCGCTGCTGGCGGCTGCTGCGGGCTTTTTTCCGGCCTATGCGGCGGGGTGCCTGACGGCTTCCTTCGGCGGGCGGGGCCTGCTGCTGGCGCTGGCCTTTTTTGGCTTTCGCTGTCTGGTCACGGTGCCTTGCTTTTTTCTGCTGGCGGCGCCTGCGATGGGCCGGGCCGCCGCACTGCGTGGACTGTCCCGGGGGAGACGGTGCGCCGCGTTTTCCGCCTGCGGCCGTGGTTGTTGGCTGGGCTTCGGTATTGTGTGTTTGATTTTGTGTCTGGGCGCGTGGATAGAACTGCGGCTGTCGCCGTTTCTGCTCCGTGCGCTGCTGGAACGATTTTTTTAGGAAGGGAGTTGACGGAAATGGATGATATTGCCCGTTTTGGTGCGTATTTGTCCGATGAAAAGCATTCCTCCCGGAACACCGTCAGTTCCTACCTCCGGGATACGACCCAATTCGCTGAGTATTTACATAATTACTGCGACATAGACCTGCGGGAGGCGGACAGCGCGGCAGTCCAGGACTACATGGACTGGATGCTGAGCCATGGGAAATCCGCCGCTTCCGTCACCCGGTTTCTGGCGTCCGTTAAGTCTTTTTACAGTTACATGGTAGCTGCCGGGGAACTGAAAAAGAACCCGGCACAGGGAGTGGCCGCCGCCAAAGTGGAGCGGAAATACCCGGAGATCCTCACCGCCAAAGAGGTGGAGCTGTTTCTGGAACAGCCGGAGTGCGTGGATGCCAAGGGCTTCCGGGATCATGCCATGCTGGAGCTGCTGTACGCCACCGGCATCCGGGTCAGCGAGCTGATCGCACTGGACATCGGGGACCTGAACCTGCCGGCGGGCTTTATCCGCTGCTCCAACAGCAAAAAGGAGCGGATCATCCCCCTGTACCACGGCGCGGTGAAGGCGCTTCAGGATTATATCAAGGGCGTCCGGCCCCAGCTGATCGCGGATACGGAGGAAACGGCCCTGTTCGTGAACATGAACGGCGAGCGTATGAGCCGTCAGGGTTTCTGGAAAATCATCAAGCACTATCAGGAGAAGGCGGGCATCCAGAAGGACATTACCCCCCACACTCTGCGCCATTCCTTTGCGGTGCATCTGCTGGAAAACGGCGCGGACCTCCGGGCCATTCAGGAGATGCTGGGCCACGCGGATATTTCCTCTACCCAGATCTACACCCACGTCATCAAAAACCAGCTCAAGGACGTCTATCAGAAGGCGCACCCGAGAGCATAAGCGCAAGCGTAACAACCGGCAGGGCAGAAGCCCCGCCGGTTTTTTCTAAAAAGATTTCGCTTCGTGAGAACAAAACGGGGCGTATCTCCGTCTAATAGACAAAAGAGAGCAGAGAGAGGAGGCGGTCTCTATGGATCAGCAGGAATTTGCCGACCGGACAGAAGCCATCAAAACCCGGCTGTACCGCACGGCGTATCTCTATCTGGGCAGTGAGGCCGACGCACTTGAGGCGGTGGACGAGACGGTGTATCGGGTGCTGCGGAAACTGAAACAGCTGCAAACACCGTCGTTTTTCGAGACCTGGATCACCCGCATTCTGATCAACACCTGTCAGGACGAGCTGCGCCGCCGGAGGCGGTTTCATCCCGGCGGGGCGGATGCGCTGCCGGACACCGCCGGGCCGGACGATTACGAGCATCTGCCGCTGAGGGAGGCCATCCGCCGTCTGCCGGAGGAGCTGCGCAGCGTGGTGATCCTGCGGTTTTTCTCCGGGTACACCCAGGCGGAGACCGCCGCCGCGCTGAACATTCCGCAGGGGACCGCGGCCACCCGCCAGAAACGGGCGCTGGCCCTGCTGAAATTGGAGCTGGGAGAGGAGGGACAGGTATGAACCGCATGGACGAGTACACCGCCCTGTTGGCGGAGCTGGAACAGGCCCCGGAAGAACTTAATCATACTGTAAATAAAGCACTGAATAGGCAAAATACTTTACAGAAAAAACGGCGTTTTCTCGGCACCTCTCTGGGCGGTCTGGCGGCCTGCTTCGCGGCATTCGTGCTGCTGGTGAACCTGTCGACGCCCTTCGCCCGGGCCTGCGGACGGATTCCCCTTCTGGCGGATCTGGCCAAGGCGGTAAGCTGGTCTCCCAGCCTGTCCGCCGCCGTGGAGAACGATTATGTGCAGCCCCTCCGGCTGTCCCAATCGCAAAACGGCATCACGGCCCGGGTGGAGTACCTGATCGTAGACCGGAAGCAGGTGGACGTGTTCTTCTCCATCCAGTCTGACGATTACGCACACCTGGATTTAGAGCACCCAAAGCTGACGGTGCCGGGGGAACAGGAGGGATACGCTTCTTCCTTCAGCAGTTATGGCATTGAAAACGGTGATCTCATGGAACTCCGGATCGACTTTATGAACCGGGACGTGCCGGACAGCCTGACCATGACCTTCGGCGTTTATGACAACAAACATCTCTATGAGAACCAGAAGCCCCCGGCGCAGTCCAGCGTGGCCGACTACGGCGACGAGCTGCTGTCCGACAACCCGAGGGAGCAGCGGGAGATTTTGGCTACCTTTACCTTTGAACTGCGTTTCGACCCCACCTACACGGAGCAGGGGACGGTCATTGATGTAGGAGAGACCTTCCTGTTGGACGGTCAATCCGTAACGCTGACGGAGGCGGAGATCTATCCCACCCACCTGCGGCTGAACTTCGACTATGACCCCGCCAACACCGCATGGCTGACGGAGCTGAATTTCTATCTGGAAAACGAGCGGGGAGAGCGGTTCAACGGCATCGTCAACGGCATTTCCGCCACCGGAAACCCGGACGATCCCTCCACGGATTCCGTCTGGCTGGACAGCCCCTATTTCTCCACAAGGGAACACCTGACTCTCCACGTCACCGGGGCTTCCTGGATCGACAAGGGACAGGAGCGGGTGAAGATAGATCTGGCAAAGGGCATGATCGAGAACCCGCCCCAAGGCGTCCGTCTGGAATGGGCGGAGAAGCGGAACGCCGGCTGGGTGGTGTCCTTCAGCGCCGGGTCTCGCTGGGAGAAAACGATGCATTACCAGATCTGGAAAAGCTGCTTCTATGACGAGGACGGCACGGCCCATGACATCAATCAGCGGGGTGCATCCAGTTCCCCCATGATCTTGGGCGAGATCTCCGGCGCGGAGCTGGAATCTTACGAGGCCGCCGAAAAAGCCGCGAAAGAGGAAGGGCGGTACTTTGAGACCTTCGGCCTGAAGGACTGCACGGCGGACTGCGTGTGGCTGGAGCCCTGCTGGACCCGGATCACCGACAGCACTGCTCAGGTGGTCATTAAATAAACGAAAATCAAGCAAGGCAAGCGTGCGTGGTTTTCCACGCACGCTTCAGCGTGTCGAAAAAGCCTTTTCTCCCCGCTGAGCAAGTTTTCAGAACTTCATAAAAGTTCTGAAAACTTAGGATTTTAATGGCGCGGGACACCCCTCTTGGGTTTCCCGCGCACACCCTTCCTTACCGTTGCGGAGAATTTACTACTTTATCGGCAGTCTCAAGCGTGCGTGGTTTTCCACGCACGCTTTTCCGTTCTCTGCATAGACTGGCGGGAAAGGGGAGTCCGTCTATGCGTTTCGCGCTCTATGACCGGCGGGCCGCCGTGCTGTACGCCCACCGCTGGGCCTACGGCCGGAATCCCGCCTTTTATGACTACGAGCATTTAGGTGGCGACTGCACCAACTTCGCCTCCCAGTGCATTTATGCCGGCAGCGGCGTGATGAACTTCACACCCACCTTCGGTTGGTACTATATCGACCCGGACCAGAAGGCCCCGGCGTGGACCGGCGTGCCCTACCTCTATAACTTCCTCGTCCGGGAGGAAAAAACCGAAGGCCCGGCGGCCCGCCCCTGTGAGCTGTCGGAGCTGCGCCCCGGCGACCTGATCCAGCTCTCTTTTGACGGAGAAAACTTCCGCCATACGCCGGTGGTAGTGTCGGTGGGTTGGCCGGTGACGCCGGAAAACGTGCTGGTGGCCGCCCACAGCTACGATGCGGATAACCGGCCCCTCAGTACCTATTCGTATCAGGATATTCGCTTTTTGAAGATTTTCGGCGTCTGGCACCCATAAATGGGTTGACATTTCCCGGGAAATCCGATACAATGAAGCCCGTTACAGCGATGATGCGGAGAAGTAAGCGGATCGGTTCTGCCAAGAGAGCCCCTGTATGGTGGAAAGGGGAGAGAACAGCCGCCGAACTACACCGTGGAGCTGGCACCCAAACGGCCCTTTGGCTCAGTAGGCGTGCTCCGGGTGCGCCCGTTACCGCGCTGCCGTGTGATGGCACGGCGTGAGGCCGCGTTCCGTGAGGAGGCGGCGAACCAGAGGTGGTACCGCGTATTTACGCCCTCTGTCCGAAAGGACAGGGGGCTTTATTTTATCTCTGTCCGAATCAAACATGGAAAAGGAGAACAACAATATGGGTATTTACGAAGAACTGCAGGCCCGGGGTCTGATCGCGCAGGTGACCAACGAGCCGGAGATCCGGGAAATGGTCAACACCGGCAAGGCAACCTTCTACATCGGCTTTGACCCCACGGCGGACAGCCTGCACGTGGGTCACTTCATGGCCCTGTGCCTGATGAAGCGCTTGCAGATGGCGGGCAACCGCCCCGTCGTGCTGGTGGGCGGCGGCACCGGCTATATCGGCGACCCCTCCGGCCGCACCGATATGCGGAACATGATGACCCCGGAGACCATCCAGCACAACTGCGACTGCTTCAAGCGCCAGATGGAGCGCTTCATCGACTTCGGCGAGGACAAGGCCATCATGGTCAACAACGCCGACTGGCTGCTGAAGCTGAACTATATCGATCTGCTGCGGGATGTGGGTGCCTGCTTCAGCGTCAACAATATGCTCCGGGCCGAGTGCTACAAGCAGCGCATGGAAAAGGGCCTCAGCTTCCTGGAGTTCAACTACATGATCATGCAGAGCTATGACTTCTACTACCTCTTCCAGCACTACGGCTGCAATATGCAGTTCGGCGGTGATGACCAGTGGAGCAACATGCTGGGCGGTACGGAGCTGATCCGCCGCAAGCTGGGCAAGGACGCCCACGCCATGACCATCACCCTGCTGCTCAAC
>ERZ1673748.1543-NODE-1543-length-21493-cov-5.009656_pt1 | contig 21493 bp, 16 predicted proteins | sample MGYA00580196_ERZ1673748 | MGnify/ENA primary metagenome ERZ1673748 (study PRJEB41218, sample SAMN15661796) | gut metagenome | host: Homo sapiens | place: Canada: London | collected 2015-08-20/2019-03-30 | study: EMG produced TPA metagenomics assembly of...
TGCTAATCAACATTGAAGAAAACACAAAAGATCTGAGTATTCCTAAAGTAATGCCGTATATCAGTCCCTTCGTGGCGGCCAAGATTAATGACGGCAAACTTTCTAATCAAGGCAAGATTACTCTTGATTTAAGTCAGGCGACGCCTAACATTGCGTTTACAGGAAGCGCGGGGGCGTCTTCCGTGGCAGTTGCTGATGCTAACAATGCTCAGGTCGCTAAATGGAATTCTTTGAATGTCAGCAATATCGACGTGAAGAGCGGAAAGAATATTTCCATTGCTTTGGGAGATATCGCATTGGAAGGACCTTCTGTGAACGTTATTAGGTTCTCCGATGGTACGTTTAATTTTGACAAGCTGACTAAGAGCTCATCCTCGACTGCGCAAACCGCTACACCTAAGACTGCGGCTAAAGCCGAGCCCACTCCTGCGGTTTATTGGAATATTGGCAAAACCACGGTCTCCAACGGCCAGATTCAATTTAATGATCAGACCGTTAACTTCAGCAAGACCATTTCTAACCTTGCAGCTACGGTTTCGGGACTGTCTAGTCAGCCGGGCACGTCCTCAGCCTTTACAGCATCTTTCGGTGCTCTTGGCGGAAGCTTGAATGCATCCGGATCCTTCAACCTATCTCCGTTCAAACTTAACCTGAAGGAATCGGTTAAAGGACTCCATCTCGCTGAGTTAACTCCTTATATCAAGCAGTTTACAAATGCCCACGTCGTCAACGGTCAATTGACAAGTCAAGGTGATGTTGCGGTGAAATTAGGAGGATCAGCTCCAGAGATTACCTTCAATGGAAATTCTGAAGCAACTTCCATTAACCTGACGGATGCACAAGGAACACCCTTTGCTAAGTGGCAAGATCTAAAAGTAACGGGAATTAATTTCTCAAGTGACTCAAAGCTATCCCTTGTCGTTAAGAACATTGCCTTATCTTCTCCTTCTTTCTATATTGCAAAGAGTGCCAAGGGCAAATTCAATATCGAGACTCTGGTTAAGTCAGAGAGCAAAGCTCCTGTGAAAACAGCGTCTTCCGCAAAAGCGACGATTAAGACAAGCAATTCTAAAGCCTCAGGCACTTCGTCCGGACTTCCCAGCATTACCCTGGACAAGATATCCATTAACAATGGATCTGTCTTCTACAAAGACAGCGCAATGGAACCTGAATTCACTCTTCACTTATCAGCTCTTAAAGGAAGTCTCACAGACTTTACGACTGCTAAAGGAACACCGGCTAATCTAGATGTCACCGGTAACCTTAACGGAACGCCGATGAGTGCGAAAGGCTCCATTGCTCCGTTTGCTAAATCGTTATCTCTAAACTTAGACGGTTCGGTCACTTCTCTGAATATGCCGATCCTCTCGCCTTACTCAGTTGAATTTACCGGCTATCCGATTAAACAAGGCCAGGTGACATACAAAGGGGCGTATAAAATTGACAATGGAGAACTGACATCCACCAATAACATCGTAATTAACAAACTTGAATTCGGAGCCGTCAGCCCGAAAGCAAAAGAAACTTTGCCGGTGGGCTTAGCAGTCTCTCTGCTTCAGGACAGATCCGGGCAAATTGATTTGAACCTTCCGGTCACTGGTTCGTTGAATGATCCTGAATTCTCTGTTGGCGGCATTATCGTCAAGGTAATCGTCAACTTAATTACGAAAGCTGTAACAGCCCCGTTTGCTCTTATCGGCTCGATGTTCGGAGGAGAAAATCTTGATTTGAATAATCTTGCCTTCGTAACCGGCTCAGCCCGTTTGAACGATCAGACTGAAAAAGCTCTTGCCGTTGTCGGCAAAGCCATGACTGAAAGACCAGGCATCAAGATTCAAATTACCGGCATCGGCAATACTGCTCTGGATGAAAAAGGTCTCAAAGAAAAACGCTTAATGAGACAAATGATCTTCTCAATTTACCGTGACAGTACAAGTTCTACGGATGCGAAGAAATTGACGCCGGTTCAAATGAACCAAGCCATTAGGAATCTTTTCAAAGAAAGCGATGCTCCGAATAAGCCGAAGACAGATAAACCTCAGGAAATGATGGACTTCTTAATGCAGAACATCAGAGTACCGACGCAAGATCTGCAGGAATTAGCAACAAGAAGAGCAGAAGCCGTTAGAAATTATCTGATTAACAAAGAAAAGATCAAACCTGACCGTCTGTTCGTGGTGGCCGGTGATGTCATTGACAATGCCGGAAATACTGCTGGCGTTAAACTCGAACTCCAGCAATAAAAATAACTTGACAGATACTCCAACATGAAATATACTGGAATATTAGCACGTGGGGGCGACCTGGTTTCGACAGGGGTCATGAGATGATTGGACGCGTGCCGAGGTGTGAGTCCCTCGCTAAACCACTTACGAAAAATTAAACGCCAACGATGAGCGTTTCGCTCTCGCCGCTTAATTAGGCGAGACGCTGCAACCGGTTCGCTTTTAGATCGGGCTGCGAAAGCAGCGGCAGCGACATACTATAAAAGCTAGTCAGTTTTGGAGTTGTGACGAAGCTGGCGAAGTTCAGCAACTGGCTGTTGTCCGGCATCGCTAATTTGCAGAGATAACAGTGAGAACTAAAATGAATTAGACACGCACGTAGAGGCTGTTGTTGATAACTTCTGGACGCGAGTTCGATTCTCGCCGCCTCCACCAAAAGATTCACAGTATGGGACAGGATGGAACAGGTTAATACCTGAAACATCCTGTTTTTTCTTGTTTTCTCCAATCAAAATGCAAATTTTGACCTCGTATGTATCAGTATGGCACAGTATGCAACAGGTGACTTTTTGGTTACTAAGTAGAGTATATTTTTGAGTATGAAATACTCTTGTTCGTCTAGAAACCATCATGCCGAAAATTTGCAAAGAACTCACAGCTGTTGCAGTCCGCGCTCTAAAAAAAGACGGGGTGTACCAACTCGGGGGTGTGCCTGGACTACAACTTGTAATTCACAACGGAGCCGATACCTATCGCTATCGTTATTCATTTGGTGAAAAAAGAAGAGTTATTACTTTCGGTAGCAGAAAAACTCTTTCCTTATCCGAGGCCCGAGACAGAGCTCGTGAATTTAAACAGCAAGTTCTAAACGGGATTGACCCATTGGAGTACAAAAAAGAACAAAAACAGAAAATCATTGACAAACAAAGAGAAGAAACAAGAGCAAAAACCTTTCGAACTGTGGCCGAAAAATGGATAGAAGATCGAGCCAAGAACAATTTTTGGCGTAATGATGTACGCGGGGAAAAAGTTACAAGAAGCGCTCTTCTTCGCTATGTCTATCCAGTCTTCGGTGAAAAGAATATAAATTCCATCACTCCGGAAGATGTCAGGGATATGTTGGCTCCGACATGGCAAAGTGCTCCCTCTACTTCCAAGAAAGTTCTTTGTTGGGTACGGGCAATTTTTAGATGGGCCATCGCGATGCGCATTCGAACCAACAGAGAAAATCCTGCTTCACTGGTCGATGCCTTGGGAGTATTAATGGAACCTTTAAACAGACATCAAAAACCGCGTGAAAACTTTGCAGCTCTTCCTTTCCAACAGATTCCTGAGTTTATGGCTGCACTGGCAGATATAGGTTCTCCTTCTGCTGACATGGTTCAATTGTCCATTCTGCTTTGTGCCCGTTCCAAAGCAATTCGTCTGGCCCAATGGAGTGATGTCGATTTTGAAAAGAAGACATTAACTGTCAGATTGGAAAACGACAAAATTAAACTGCGTGACCGAGATCGAACGTTGTATCTGAGCACAGCAGCCGTCGCTCTTATTCAAAATCTCAAACGACTAACGGAAAGTCCTTACCTATTCTGCAATCCCTATGGGAGACCACTCAGTGTCAATGCCAGTGTAGTCACAATAAAAAGAATGCATCTAAAGAAAAAGGAACAGGATGGAATCGGCTGGATTGATGAAAAGAAAAGCAGAAAAACAGGACAAGAATGCATCATTACTATGCACGGAACCGCAAGAGCAGGGTTCAGAACTTGGGCCAAAGACGATGTTCTCGGCAATAACATAAAATTTGATCAGGAAGCCGTAGAAAAATGTCTTTTACACTCAACCAAAGACATGTACCACGGAGCTTATGATCGAGCGGAATTCATCGCCGAAAGGAAACTAATTATGGAAGAATGGGGGAAATTTTGTACAAGTAAGCTAACTTCTCTTCATGAGGGAAATAATAATGGCAAAAAACAAGAAACCCCGTAAGAAGTACTCCCTTCGCCCTACAAAATTAAATTCCATCCCTTCTAACGCAATTGAGAAAAACATAGCCTTTATCATAGATTGTGAACTGGTTGCACAGGTCACGTTGCCTCGTGGATTAATTACTTTCTACCAGCAGGGCAAATTACTGAGTTTTCTTTGTTGGGGTGTCATAACTGTCTCTCAAGACTCTTCAATATTAGAAGAAAAATCAGCAGAAGAAAGCCTAAAACTGGCCTGCCAAGCGATCCATTGTTTACGGACTGTCCTTCAGCGTCATCCGGAAAATCTAGTCACAGACCTTACTGTGAAGCCTGAAGAAGCGGACATTATCCAGAGTGCGGTAGACACGCTTGCTCCATATTTAAAATCTCAACTTTCAGAAGCACCTAGAAGAACCATAAAACAACTTGTCGCTGGGTTTGACCTTTCTCAGGAGCTCATGAAGAACCCCGAAAAAGAGTTTTGCGGAATTTCCCATGAAGAAACACTACGTCGGATTTCTAATGTAACGGAACTGGCAAAAAATGAACTTCTAAAAAGAAAACAATAAGTCCAAGGTGCTTTCTCATTGTCAACTTGTTTTGTCTCAGGTAATTAACCAAACACACAAACCGCATTTTCTGACTGACAAAAATAGATTTTCAATAACACGACACCTCTTTCTGCTAAGAATATCGCTTGGCTGTTCATAGCTAGAAACCACCGAAAACTTGTTTTCGACCGCATAGCAGTGTGGCAGGATAGCCCAAAATCCTTCGGATTTTGGACCGCTAAAAGCGGTGCGTATGGGAAATTGCCCAAATCCTCTAGGATTTGGGCCTATTTCCCGATCCTGCCATAGCGTAGTTACTCGAACATCTTGGCTGTTAACCACAACTCGGCCTGCCAAGAGTTTGTGGATAACGCTCTGACTGCTGAGAGTTGTCCATCATTTTTCAAAGGTGAACGCTTGCCTTCGGAGCTGGCCGTAGTGAACCGAAAGAAAAATTGTGGGCAACTTGAAGCCGAAAAGTTGATTTGAATCAACTTTTTCCTATTCCGATTTTGACTGTGCTTTAAAAAATCTCCCAGTCACCCAGGCTGGTGAGATTTTTTCCTCCCTTCGGCATTGTCGGCTGAGCCGAATTGCCGAAGCTGATTTCCGATTCTGCTTGTTTTCACTTTCAGCTGTTAACCACAACTCGGCCTGCCAAGAGTTTGTGGATAACGCTCTGACTGCTGAGAGTTGTCCATCATTTTTCAAAGGTGAACGCTTGCCTTCGGAGCTGGCCGTAGTGAACCGAAAGAAAAATTGTGGGCAACTCGAAGCCGAAAAGTTGTACCGGTACAACTTTTTCCCGTTCCGATTTTTAAATGTGCTTTTAAAAAATCTTCCAGTCACCCAGGCTGGAAAGATTTTTTCCTCCCTTCGGCATTGTCGGCAGAGCCGAATTGCCGCTGCTGATTTCAGGTTTTGTTTTCTCTTTCAGCCGTTATCCACAACTCGACTTGCCTAGAGTTTGTGGAGAACCGCTCTGGCTGCTGAGAGTTGTCCTCATTTTTCAAAAGTGAACGCTTGCCTTCGGAGCTAGCCGTAATGAACCGAAAGAAAAATTGTGGGAACTTGAAGCCGAAAAGTTGCTTGCAAGCAACTTTTTCCTGTTCTGATTTTTGAATTTTATGCTGACAATCTCTTAATCACCCAAGCAGATGATGTTTCCCCTTTTCACTTTTAAAACCTTAAAGTCCGACAAAATTTCTCCTGACTCACCTCACTGCGATAGTCGTATCTGGAAGTTGTCGCAACGGAAGAATGACCCATCGATCTTTGCAGAATGAACAAATCACAACCAGCCTCCAGCATCCGTGTTGCAAAAGTTCTGCGAAGGTCATGAGGTTTTACCGCTCCTAATCCCACATCATTACAGCGCTGCTGGAGGATTCGGTAAATCGATGAAGGATTCATCGATTCAAAAACAAACAGCGTTTTGTTCGTACCAGTTCTCATCCTTGGAAAGAGAACTCCTTCAGACAACCCGCGGCAATACAGCCATTCATCAATGACTTTATTCAGGTCAGTCGGCAGAAATACCTTACGTTCTTTGTTTCCTTTACCAACAAAAGTGAAAGACCTTTCACAGCAATTCCAATCCTCATGTTTGAGCGAGACAATCTCCGCGCGCCTGAGGCCGCAGCCGAACATCAATGCGAAAATCGCCCTGTCACGATAACCTTTCGCAGTTCCGTTATGACAGGACTCCAACAGAAGACGACACTCTTTCAGAGAAAGACTTCTGCCCTTTGGAAGACGCTCATAATGAACCCCCTTAATGTTCTTAATCTTCAAGTAGACGGACTGAGACAGCAGGTCAAGACTCCACGCTTCACGAGCTACTGCCTTAAACACCGTCAAATACAAATTGACCGTTGCACCGGAACATCCTCTGCTTTTCAATGAATTATGAACTTTGACCCAATGAGTCCGTCTTAACTTAGACCAATCGGCTTTCGAATAGTCTTGCTGACCAAGCATAAGAGCAATGTTTTTAATGCAGTTGGCGATGGTTACCATTGATCTCGGAGAACCGAGGGAATTCAGATAGTTTGCTGCCGGGTTCTTTTTCAAAGAACTAACCGGCAATAAGATTTCGTTTTCCATAGCTTTACAAAGATAAGAATTTTAAGAAAAAGGTGAAAAAATCTTCGATTTGAATGCGTTGATAAGATCACCCTTCTGGGTTTCTGTCAGATGAGCGTTTGTGACGATGACTTTGCCGCCGGTAAAGCTGGCGTGATTGATCAGGTCTTGCGCAACGGTTCCGGCGACATACTTCTGGAAGAAATCGCTGAGACTCGTTTTGATTTCCTGAGGAGCGGTTGAGTTCAGGCTGACATAGTGAAGGTCTTGCTGTCCTGTTGTACCTAAGGAATCAAAGATGTTGTAGGCATTGTTGGTCTGCAATGTTCCGGAACTTGTTAAACGGCTGTTGGACGCAAGCGTAAATCCGTTTTGGAAGTTGACGGAACCGGTATTGTTCAGGTTCCCGCTGATGGCGTAGGTGTTGGTCTCAGTCCAGTTGCCTCTGTTATTTAAAGTCCCGGAACTTGAGAGATTGCCTCTGCTGGTGACGGTTCCGGTCAGGTTTAAGGTGCCGGTGTTGGAGAGCGAACCGTACAGATTGGCGTTGCCAATGGTGAGGTTTCCGCTGTTTGAGGCTGTACCGCCGGATTGGTTAAAGTTTGTCAGCGTCAGAGTCCCGGCATTGGACAGCGTACCGTTGGATTTATTCAATGTTCCGAATGTGTAATTTCCGGCAGTGACAGAAATGGAGCCTGCTTTTTGGGTCAGAAGACTGGTTTGAGTAAGAGAACCTCCGCCAAGAATCAGAGAGCTGCCGATAGAGAAGTTCCCGCCTCTTTCACCCACAAGCAGTGATTCTGCGGTATCTAATGTTCCGCCTGTCAGAGTCAGTGAGTTGGATACGTAAAAGTTATTGTTGGCTGACTGTTTGAATGTTCCTGAAACTTGCTCAATATTTCCAAAAGTACCGGTAACTGTTCCTCCCAGCATTTGGAAAGTTCCCTGATTGCGCAATGTACCAATGGAAAGAGTCCCGGTTAAATTTGCATCACCGTTGATGTTGTCTTGGTTGTTTCTGACGGTTCCGTAGTTGTACAACGTCCCGTTGACCGCCAGATTACTTGTAATGTTGCCCTGATGTTTTGTATTTCTTGTGCCTACTTCCACGCATCCATAGATGTATGCGTTCCCGTGAACGACTGTACTTCCAAACACGTCCTGAGATCTGTTGTGGTTGTGAGCAATTGTCCAGGATTTTCCGGAAGCTACCGTAAAATCTTTTTCCACTGTAACGGTGATGCTCGGAATTCCTACACTTCCGGAAGTGTTGCCGACAAACAGTATCGATGATCCTGAGTCATAGACCAAATTCCCTGTAATGAGAGCGTCATCGTTGACATAGTTGTAGGCAGACGGCTCGGAAGACCATCGGATAGGAAGGTTATCGAAGGTTGCATTCCCGCTAATCGTTGTCAGGGCATTGGCTGTTGGTAACGACATCAGCAGAGAGACAGCACCGACAACAACAGAGGCTTTACCCGCTCTCTGACTCGCGGAAGTCATCGCTTCAGAGACGGCCACAAAGCATCCCCGATGTTTGTTCCAGATTTTCTTGAAGATTCGATTCATATTTGTTTTCCTTTATAATTGTGGTTACAAAGTGATTACGCTATTTTTGTGAGGTAGTGACATGCAGGCTTTAGCCAATGAAATCGTCCGGGTTCGCATCAATGAACAGCTCAAAAACGATGCAACGGCGGTTCTCGAATCCATGGGATTAACCATGTCGGATGCAATTCGTATTTTTCTTAAACGGGTTGTTGATGAAAAAGCGCTGCCGTTTACCTTGAAAATGCCAAGGCATCTGGATGCTTCGCAGATGAGCAAGGAAGAATTTGATGCTCTGATGGAGAAAAGCTTTCGTGATGTTGAAGAAGGCCGTGTACTTCCGATGGAAGAAGTTTTTAGAAAACTCAGAGAAAGAACCGGCAGATGATTTTTAGGATCGAATTTACCGTATCTGCTGAAGAAGACCTTTCCAGCATATACGACTACATTGCCTATGAGCAGTGTATGCCAACAACTGCAATTGAGCTGGTGGAAAAAATTCACGGGGAAATCGCTTCTCTGAGCTACATGCCGGAACGCTGTAAAAAGTTTGAGCACGAACCTTGGTTTACCAAAGGACTCAGAGTGAAGTATGTCTCTTCTTATGGCATCTATTACACCGTTGATATGCAGCAAGGGGTTGTTCGAATTCAGCATGTGCTCAGCAACAGAGTTGATGTTGTTCGCTGGCTTAAGGTGAATTGAGTTAGTCATAGGCAATCTCCAAATAAAAACCGCTTACCCCAGAACTTTCCGAGAGAAAGTGCTGAGGCAAGCGGTTTTAAGTTGTTCTAAAGGTGAATAAATCTTCGATTTGAATGCCTTTGCCGTATTTACAGGCCTTACAAGGCATTTTTTCAGAAAATTTTTTGAGTTTTTAGACCAATTCTGTCCTTAATTGCAGCGTCAAATTCCTCTGAAATCCCTTCGCTCTAAATCGCAAAATATGTAACAGCATTGGAACAAAACTAAATCTCGCTTACAAAATTGCAGAAAAAACCTTATTCACAAAATCGAAGATTTAAAAGAATATTGGTAGTAAGCAAAATAACGGGTGATACCAAAATGAAAACAACATCGATTTTCCGCTTGATTGTCACGTTGTCTGTCATTTTCAGTGCGGGAGTACTAACAGGTCTGCATGGTTTAGTGTGCCTGTAACCAACCCTTTTGTTTCTCTGAGGGACCGATCCTGCTAGGGTGTTTTTTTACTTTTAATAAGTTCTTCTGCTAATAAAAGCATCGAGCGTTGATTTGATAAATCTTGGAAAACTTTTCTGATTGTTTTCCTGCCTAATCGGTCCCGCCTTAGTTCAATTACTCAACGCCGAAAAGTTCGGTTGAAATCAACATTTCCGGCTCCAATTTATTAATGACATAGCCCCTCCTGCTCACAATTAAAAAAGAGGAGCTGAATAATAAGCACATAAGGGTAAATACTTATTGTACCCCCCTTTTTCTGGACATAAAATCTTTAACCTAATTATCCTTGGAGATATAAAATGAATAAATTAAAGATTTCAACTTTGTCTTTGCTGATTTCCTCTCTGTTTACTTCAGGAGCCTATGCTGCTGTAGGCACACAAGATTCGTCAGATCAAGATTTATCAATTGTCGGAGCCTATGATGTTGGCATTTATGCCAATCAAAAATCCCTTAATTTCTCCGGAGAAAATATAAATATAGATATAACCCCAGGAAACAGCTGGGGTAGTGGACAGGTCGGGGTATATTCACTAAAAACAGGGGCTAATGTATCTCTCGGGTCCGACAACACAGAAAACATTTCCATTAACATCGTGGACGATTCCGGCGTTAACGATATAGCCATCGGATTGTGGGCTACACAGGGCGGTAATATAAGTGTTAACGCAAAGCAATTAAGAATCACAGGGCATTCTACGGGAGGATGGATTTATGCTTTGTCTTCTCAAGGAAACAGCCAACCGGCCAACTCTGTAGTTATTAATGCTGACACCTATATCAATGTTACTTCAGATATAAAAGGTCAAGCTGAGGGAGTTGTTGCCATGTCATCGGGATTCCTCACGATAAACGGCAATTTAGAGGTGCACGCGGATGACGTTATTGTAACAAGAGGAGGAGCAACCACTCGTATCAATGAGAGCGGTGAACATACCGTCAAACTCTTCGGTAATATTAATTTTAGTTATGACGAGATTAGCTCTGGTACGCCAATTGATGCTGATTTACTTGTTTACCTCAAGGGAGAGGACTCTTGCTGGGAAGGAAATTTATTAACCGGGTGGCGGAAAAAAGAAGGATCGAATTTAACTGATGAGGATTATGCTCAAAAATTAAATCTTACCCAGTTCAAACTTGTTTTAGAAGACAATGCCTCTTGGACTCCGTCTCTTGTTGAAGAGTCAGACGAGGGAACAACTGGTACTACAGCGCTAAATGTTTCAAATCTCTCTTTTAATAACGGCATTATCAATATTGCAGAAGGAACAGATCAGGTAGTCCAAGTTGAAAATCTTTCCGGCACAGGCGGCACGATTAACACTGTGGCAACAACTGACGGTACAACCGTATCGGCAGGTCAGTTGCGGGCAGCATCCGTTGAAGGAACTCCTCACTTTACAGTGAACGCTTTGGGCATTAATTCCGACGATATTACGAATCAACAGGAAGCTCTTGAATCTCTCTATGCATCTGCTCTGGCCCTCGGAGACAGCTCTGAGGCAACTGCGACACTCAATATTGCGGAAGGTACGGTAGCAGGAGCCTTGACTGCCGAAGCCTCTTCAGACGGTGTTGCTGTCAGTGAAGCTAAAAACAGCGTCAACCGTGCATTGATTGACATCGCTTCTTCCAACTATCTTTTCTTCCGCTCTCAGATTAATGATGTTTCCGCCCGCATGGGTGATCTTCGCTCCATGCCCAAAACAGCCGGAGCATGGATTCGCTACTACGGCGGAAAGAACAAATATTCCGACCGCGGCATGAAGGAAAAGTACAACACTCTTCAGATCGGAGGAGACGCCTTTGTTTCGGATAATATTTATCTCGGCGGTACATTCTCATACACAGACGGAGACGGAACTTTAAAGAACGGTTCTACCGATGACAAGAATTATAGTTTCGGCATCTACGGAGGCTGGATTGGAGAAAAGGGTCAGTTCGTTGACGTAATTATCAAGCGTCACCGCGTTGAAACAGACTTTGACCTTTACAGTGTCAACGGATTAAGTTCCGGTTCCTACCATAACTGGGGCACATCGGCTTCCGTAGAAGCAGGCTGGAGACTGCAATGTCCGAGCACCGGTTTTTACGCAGAACCTCAGGCTGAACTGCAATTTGGCCGTCTTGATTCCGTAAACTACAAGACCAACAAAGGCGTAAAGGTCGAACAGGACGGAATTGATTCTGTAATCGGACGAGCTGGCCTTGCTGTCGGTTATACCTTCCCGGAAAACAAAGGAACAGCTTATGCAAAAGCTTCTGTACTGCATGACTGGAAGGGAGAAGTGAAATCAACCTTCTCCGCCAACGGAGTAAATCGCACTTACAAGGACGATCTTGGCGGAACCTGGGGAGAATTTGCGGTTGGAGCCACCTACAATCCGACCAAGAATATATCTGCTTACGGGCAAGTCAAAACCTCTGCCGGTTCTCCGGTTCGCAATCCTTGGCAGGTAAGCGTTGGCCTGAGATACAGCTTCTAAGTTTTAGGTCAACATGCAATCAGGGTTTGCCTTCAAACAGCAAACCCTGATTCAGGATTAAAGAGTTTTCCTTCTTTTTGTTTAAATCGGTACTTAGTCCAAACTTTTCCAGCGAATGAATTGTCTTTCTTTTTCAGAAAAGACCAAAGCAACTTTAATCAGCTTTTCAGTTGAGACCTGTTCTCCATAATGTCTGTTTTGGATTTGCTCAACTGCTTCCTGAAGCAGTTGCTCTGAATTTTCACCTTCTCTGCAATACTTAAACTCGAAAACCCAATAGTTATTTCCCGCTCTTACCTCCAGGTCGCTTCTGCCCAGTGCATTATGGTTTTCCACCTTAGCACTCAACCCTGTACAGGTTACATAGATCTGAACAATTCCTCTAACGGCATATTCATCTTTAGCCGGATAACTTTGATAATCAAGAGAAAGGAACAAACGATTTAGACGGTGGTACAGCTCCTGAGCGCTACCTTCCGTCAGAATCTTTAAAGCTCCCCCGGCTCCGGCCTGAACCTGAGTTTGTCCTTTAAGCAGTAGTTTCATATAAAGCCGAGCCATTGATTTCTTGACTTCCAAGTTCGGATATCCGACAAAAGCTGTATCTTCTTCTACATTCTTTATGGTTAAGTAACCTGCTTGGGTTAAAAGTGCAACGTCTGAAATTTCGTCGACATCCGACGACGCGGTCAGGTCATCCATGTCAAGCAATTTTTCTTTGTCGAAGTCCAGAGGAGACTTAAGCGAATGTGACTGAAAATACTGAAGCAGTGCCGTGGGCTTGCCTCCGCTTTCATACCAATAATTTTCAAAACCGTTTGAAGGGTAATTCAAAAATTTCAATAATGACCAAGGACTGAACAAATGCTGTTTGGCTGTTTTTTCAAAACAAAATCCATCATAGTGTCGAGTTAGTTCTGAAAGCAGATCGCCTCTGTCCATGTTAAGAATTTCTGCAGCTCTGTCTAAGTAACCGGAGAAATACTGTTCCACTTCCGCATGGGTATAACCCAATAATGAGCCAAACTCCGCCATTAAAGACAGATCTGTAAAATGGTTCAATTCGGAAAAAATACTGGTCTTACTGAACTTGGTGATGCCGGTCATAAAAAAGAAACGGACTGCTCCGTCGTTGGATTTTATCGTGGCGTAGAAGTCAGATAATTTTTTTCTAATGTCTTCGAATAATTGAGGTTTGCTTAAACACGCTGTCAAAGGAGCATCGTACTCATCAATAAGCAACACCAATGAATTTAACGGAATTGTCTTAAGCCAATCAGATATTTGATCCGAAACTGTTTCGATTGGACTTTCTCGGTAGGTAAATCCGCAACCGGAGAAACCTCTCGACAAAACAGAAGTCAGCCTGACGGAAAATTCCTCAGCAGACGAAAAATCTTTGATTTCTGAAAAGTCCAATCTCACTACTTGGTAGGTTCCTGTATCCCTCCAGAGTTTTTCAATGGCAAGTCCTTTGAAATCTCTAAGACCGTACTTAAAGAGAGACTCAAACGTGGAAATCAGCAGAGATTTACCAAATCTTCTCGGACGTGAAAGGAAAAACTTCTGACGTTTTGACGCAATCTCATAAATCAGCGAGGTTTTATCTACATAGATCTGTCCTTCGCTGCGTAACGCAGCAAAATCTGATGTACCCAAAGGCAGGGGTTTTAAATTGCTGTTATTCATAAGTTTCTCCAATCTTTTGCATTTTAAACGCCGACATTATTGAAGGACTGATTTCGATCATTCACTTATTGATTAAGCTTCACAAATCCGATTCAGCAGAACTTTTTCCGCTGTTATTTCACTTTCAGAGCCGTCCTCGTACTTTACACAGACAAGGCCGTCGGGAGTTTTCTTTCTGTAGAGTAACTGACACTCTCGTCCTTCAACGAAACAAAAGATTACTGGGTGTTTAAACATTTCGTCCTGTGCGTCTGACGTTTTTTCTTCAAGGAAGTCGGGCTCTGACTTTTCAGCCTCACCAAAAGACTCATCTCTCTGAGAGCCTTTAAATTGTTCTCCTCCGATGTTTGTCTCGAAGCAACCACTGCTAACTTCACTTTCTGAGTTTTCATTTGAAGGGAAGTCTTCCTGATTGGATACAACTGCATCTTTATCTTCCGTACCGTCCGAATCATTGTCTGAAAATTCTGCACCTCTCGGGACTGAAAACATTTCATCGTCAGAAATTCCTTGTTCAGTTGATTTTTCTTCCGCAGAAAATTCAATCTGTTCATCTTTTGTCTTGACAGTTTGCTCTTGGTCCACAGAATCCTCACTGAATTCGTCAGAGAAAGTTGCTTGCAAGCAACTTTCCGGAGAGAACCGGGCAGCTTCTGACTGAGTAATTCGTTCTTTTCCAGCAAGCAGACTCAGAACCTTTTCAGGGTATTCTTCCCATTTTTTATAAAGCGTATGAGCAGTTTGAATACTGTTTATCTTTTTATTTCTCAGCGCCTCCTTAATTTCTTCTGGAAAATTTGTCCATGCAGAATACTTTGAGACAAGTGCTTTTGTTAAATCTAATTTTTCTGCAATGTCCACTTGCTTCTCACCGTCGGCAATTCTTCCGCAGATAAACTCGGCAATTTCATCAACGCTCAGATCTGAACGCTTCATATTTTCCGCCATTTGGATGTAGCCGATCTCAGCTTCCGGATAAGCGTCATCCAAAACAACAATTTTGACTTTGGCCTGTCCTGCGAGTTTGGCTGCTCTGAAACGTCTCTCTCCGGCAACAATGAGGAAACCTTCTTCTTTTTTTCTCACGAGAATAGGCTGCAGGAGACCGTATTGCTTAATACTTTGAGCTAATTCCTTTAATCCTTCCTCAGAAAAGTTTTTACGAGGCTGCAGAGGATCCACTGAAAGTTTGTCCGTTTCCACTTCCGTATAACCCAAGGAAGCCGAGTTTTCTTGAATGGCTCCGGTCCCGTAGTTCTGTGTCAGCTGAGATAATTTAGACAAATCAAACGGCATCTTGTTCTCCCTCCCTGATTACATCGATTTCATCCGAACTTGCGTTCGGCAATTCAAGGCGCTCTGCCAGCGTATCCATGACTTTTCTGACTTCAGCCCATGTTTTCTGAGCAGTAGACTTTTGACCTTCCCAAATAGGACGGGATTCATTCTGAGCCTCACGAATTGCCGTTCTTTCCGCAACGGCAACAGCGTGTCCCTGAGAATTTTTGATTAAGAGCTTTCCGAACTGAGAGGAAATTTCTCTGAAAGTAGCTTTCTGTCCGGGTGAATTTTCCACTCTGTTGGGAATCAGTCCGATGAAATCCAAAGATTTGTTCAATATTTTTGCCCTTTGAATATTGGCAAACAAACTTACAACACCGTCAATGGATTCCCGGGCTAGCTCCAGGGGACTGACCGCGTGGGTAGCCACAATCAAGGCGCTCAGAGCCCTGACATCCTCTCCGGGCAGAGTATCGATCACACAGATATCAAACTTGTTCTCAACATTCTCCAATGCAGAGTAAAAGTTTGAAACAAACTTATTGTGCATAGTCTCTCCGCGTCGCTCCAAGTGATTCAGAGAAGGATCTGCAGCGACCAGAAGAAGCCGGGCATCTTCTTCTGGTACCGCAGCGGAAAAAAACATGTCCGCAGCTTTAACGGAAGAAACCGCACAGTGAGGAGATTCCTCGAACACCCGGGAAGTATTCATCTGGGCGTCCAAATCAATTACCAAAACCCTTAATCCCCGTTTCAATGCGCAATAAAACGCAAATTGACAGGCAAGGAAGGTTTTCCCAACACCTCCCTTCTGATTCATAACGGCCAATTTAATCATTATTTCTCCTTTAGGAATAAGCAAGATGCATTGAAATCAAAACCAGGAACAGCCCGAGAACAAGCAGGCACAAAGAATGCACATCCAGTCCGTCCATAAAAAGACAGCAGGACCAAAGAAGCAGAGCGAACCCGGACAGCAAAAGAAAAACAGAAAGTCCCATCATCAGCCTCCAAAACCTAATCCGGGCAAAGTTCCGGCTTCCGTAAATTCTTCCTCCCAAAAGCTCTCCGGAATATTCAGAAACTCACAAAGTCTCTGAACTAGAAGACCAACAGAAGAACCCAGTTCATTCGGATCTGTTTGATTGAATATTGACTTTTCCACTGCCCTGAGCGTTCTTGAACGCAGCTTTTGGAAAATCGATTTATCCGCTTTGTAGTCCGGAATATGGAGCCTCAGTTTTGAGGGACATGTTGTACAGCTGTAAAGCGCTTCAAATTCCTGACTCTGATGATTCCAAACCTGTTTCGTTCTGCGGAAATCAGTTAAACGCTGCCTGTAATGCAGAAGAAACCAAAACTCAAAACAGGGATTTGACCAAGCTGCTTTAATCTGAGGATATTTCGAGATCGCTTCAAATGCCGCCTTATAGCCGTTGTGTTGATCACGGTCGAAAACAACCCATATCTCCGATATTTTTCTCTTGTGAGACCTGTTAAGAGAAAGGTACTTCTTTGCTTCTTCGACAAGTCTTAAAGGATCTTCACTGATTCCCTTCTTTACCAGTACAGCGGATTTACCGTCGGCGGCTTCAACCAAACCGGTGAAGTAGTTAACTTCAGTGAATCCTTCGCAGAGAATCAGAATCACTTCGTTTTTCCCGCCGGAATTCATTGAGCACAGCTGCTCAATAATCTTCTGATGCTCCTGTTGTTGTATACGATGTCTTTTTAAGGTCTGAGGATTGGTTATCGGAGTCGGTTTCTTTACTCTTCTCAGATAAAAATTTTGGAAGACTTCATTGCTTTGTTTCATGCGGCTTCTCCCGACAAAACAAAAGCATCCCGAGCTACAATCTGCGACCGGAGTATGCGGGAGCTGAGATTTTTTCGCACTCTGAAGGAGGACCCAAGCCTGCTGGAGCAAGCGTTGGGCCGTCGCCGATCTTTGTATAGATTTCTTGCGGGAATTCCGGGGCAACCCGGATGAAACGCAGCAGCCGGTGTCACGGGTGTGGCACTGCTGAAAACGGCGACGGCCTGACTGCTGGTCACAGTCAAGCCGCGTTCGATCTTTGGAGGAATAGCGATGCGATCAAAGAAAAACTCGCTAGTCTCCGTAGAGATATTAACACAAGTAAACCGAGAAGGTTTTACCTTCAAAGTTAAAGCTGCGGTGCCTTTGGCGCTGCTCGTGTTAATCATCTCGGCGGTCGCTGACAGATTGCTTTCGTAGCAGTCAGCTGCGTCGATGTCTGATGCAGGGGACCCTTCGGGGTTCCTGACGGCTTTCCTTCTCGGCAGGAGATTCCCGCAGATAAAGTTTCTGCAATCCACAACATACGGATTATTTCGAGTAAACTTACGGGCTTCTGATTGAGTTGAAAAAATAGCCTTACTTCTTTTTAGGAGGTAAGCCTTTAGCCTGGAGTAGACATTCTGCTTCGGGCTTTTTTCTTCACAAATCCCAAACATTCCGGAGTTTCCCCATCCCGTCATTTGGCTCTCCTTCTGTAGCTTTCCCAATCGAAGATGACCAACCGAGCCTGCTCGCAGAGCCGGTCAAAACTTCTTTCCTCCAGATACGCTTCAAGTGAATCCGTCCCAGTCAGCCTGAGATTGGAAACCGCAATCATGGGTTTAAGTCCCTCATAGCGTTCATTGATGACTTCAAAGAGATAATCCTTTTCCCGCTCGGTAATTCCTCGGAACGCTCCGATTTCATCCAGTATCAGCAAATCAACGCTGACATAGCGGGCGATAATGTTTTTGACCGAGTGTTCCCGCTCATTCCACGCCGCCTTGATGTCTTCCAGGAGGCGCGTCACGGTGGTAAAAAGCACCGTGCGTCCCATCCGCATGACTTCGTGCCCCACCGCACAGGCAAGATGCGTCTTGCCGGTTCCCGGAGTACCGGTAAGCACCAATGTTCTTCCGCTTAACCAATCATTTTTGATTTCTTCGACAAACATCCGGCAGCTCTCAAGCGCCGACTTCTGACCGTCTCCGGAAACTTCATAGTTGGAAAAACGCTTGTCCTCAAAACGCCTGGGGATCATGCTCTGACCGAAAAGTTTCCGGATCTTTGCTTCCGCAAGACAGCGCGGACAACCGGGAAGCCACCTGCTCGGAGCATTGGACGCTTTGATGCCGGCGGCAAAATAGCCGTGCTTTTCGCAGAAACCGACCTCAAAACGCTTTTCATCAATCGCTTCTCTCGGGGTGAACTCTCTGACGCCGGTTTCAGGCTTTGCGGAAGCCGAAGCTACGGATGACCGATTAACAGGTTCGGAAGGAAAAGTCATGTCAGTTCTCCGTTTCCTCAGGCTGAGAAATCACCACTGCGGAAAGTACTTTTTCCGACAAAAGGATTTTGTCCCACCCCAACACTCGGGCTATCGTCAGCAGCTTGTCGTTGAAGTCCTCCTCCAGGCATACAAGGCTGTACGGAGAACAGGCATCATCTCCGACAAAGTGACCGTCCTTCTCAGGGAAAACCCAAAAGTCCCAGTACCTAAAATCCGGTTTTTCCTCAAAACGCGTTTTAAGGACGTTTTTAGGCCCTACAAGCGATTTTAAAATTTCGATGATAAATGTATCAACCTCGCATGAGATCGTGTCACTGAGAGCGATTTTAAGCGATTTAGGCACTATAACCGTGTAGTGCAGGAGTGCGGAAATGCTTTCGCTGATTTTTGGCTTTTTGCAAAGTCCCAGCATTTTCCCGAAAACAAACCCGATGGCATCGGTTCTTGCGGCGGCTGCATTCCACAGATTGCTTTTCCTGTTTCGCCAAAACAACTGCCTGAGACAAAGGTCCTTTTCCCCTGCATCTTCAGCCTGAAGCGCCTCTTCGATGAGTTCACCGAAGGTGATTGCCCGAACCCGAATGACGATGTTTTCGCTCATGGCATTCTCTCCGATCTTGGTTTCAGCACAAAAGTCCCGTCCGGGTTAAGTTTTTCGATTCCCTCCCGGTAGTCGATGTCACGGAAGCGCTTGAGCGGAGCCGAAGCGGACGGGGATTTCTGAGATTTTTCGCTTTGCTGCTGACGCTGCCGAAAGCGTCTCTCAAGGCTTGTGAGCACAAAGCTTACGGCGTGTTCGAACGATCCGCCCTCAGCGGTTTTGGCCTGCCGGCAACGTTCGAGCACCTCCTCGGCCTCAGCGCCGAGTGAGGCTGCAATCGACGGCAGAGCCCGCATCCGTTCGGCGTTTTTCGCGTTTTTGCGTTCGAACGAAGCTGCGGTTGCCGGGTTCAGCCCATGCCCGGAAAGCCAGCGAACGGCTTCCGAAATCGAATCGGTCTCGCGCGTATTCCACGAATTTAAATTTTTACTTTCTTCAGCTGATTCTGATGCTGATTCCGATTTATTTATATTTTTATTAATTAAACCTATATCAGCATCAGCAGATCTGCCGATCAGCTGCGCGCGCGTACGTACGCGAGAGCCTTCAGCATCCTCAAATCCCGTTTTTCCTTTCAAATCAAGAGGATATGAATTTTCAGTATGCTGTTGCATATGCTGTAGCATTGCTCCGGCATCACTTTTTAAATGCTGTGGCATTGCTGTAGCATCGGTTTCGACCTCATTTTTATGCTGCTGCATATGCTGTAGCATTGCTGCGGCATCGCTTTTTGCATGCTGTGGCATTGCTGTAGCATCCGTTTCAGCCCCATTTTTATGCTGTTGCATATGCTGTAGCATTGCTGCGGCATCGCTTTTTGCATGCTGTGGCATTGCTGTAGCATCCTTTTCGACCCCGCTTTTATGCTGTAGCATTGCTCCGGCATCACTTTTTAAATGCTGTGGCATTGCTGTTGCATCCCAATCCTGAGATTTATCAGATGTTGTTTTCCATCTTGCCTGTGCTTTTTGTTTGGCTTTTAGAGAACGTTCTTTGATCCTCTGTTGCTCCGAGCGCACATTTTCAAGTTTGTCTTCTACGATCTGAGAGCACCAGCGATCATCTTGCCTTACAAAGAACTTACCTAAAACAACTTTCAAATCCGATGCTTCCCGCATATCCAGAGCCGGGCACAACCCCTCAATATCCTGATCGGTAAGAGGAGCTTCCCCGAAAAAATACGCTGTTCGGAGAATAAACAGGAATCCCCGCTGTCTGGGAGTCAGCCGCAGAAAATCATTAAAAAACTCATCGCGTGAGAACGGGTAATCAAATTGATCCCGTGAGTTTTCTTTATCTTGCCTATTTCTCATCAGCATTCTCCGCAGAGGTTATCGGATAGGCGAACAAATCAAAACGGTAGAGATCGTTTTCCTGAATAAAGAAAAGATCCAGAACCCGATCAAGAGCGTCCAGTGATTCCTGATCTTCCAAGGCGCCGATCTGATTTACCGCCTGTCCGTAGGAAAAAGGTCTGCCCTGCATGAAATAGAAATTCACCAGCCGGGTGAGAATGCCGCTTTCCAGAAGCGAGAGATCTGAGTTGCAAAGAAAACTGCGGACAGGATCGACCAAATAAGGATGTATTTCCATAGTCTGGTTTCCTGAAGAAGACTTTAGGCAAAGCGCTATCTGAGAATCTGTAACACGCTTAGCCACAGAAACAGTTTTAGCCGGAGAATGAATCATCAGCACAACCCTCCAGAACAAAAATGAACAGAAGTGCTGAATAAACAAGCAATAGAGTTAAAATCTCGGTATTGATGTTTGGAGTCGGATTTGATTGACTATTGAGGCTATTCATTCCGCTGTCCTGTTTTGAATTCCGCTGAGAAGAGAGGATTGTCGGCGGGAGGAAAAAGCGGAATGACGATCCTCGTTCAGTGATCAGCCTAGCCGACGAGGAAATTATAGCTTAGCTATAATTATCGTACAAGCTATAAACAATTGTTTGATTCTCTATGCTAAGACTGTGTTTTTTCTCTGCTCTATTAGTTTTCTCGAATTTGAGTTGTGCGATGGAGCCAGCAGAGTTGAAGAACTCTATCGAGTCTCTTCAAATAAATAAGGAAGACTGTTCTTTCCAAAAGATTTCTAATTTGAAGAAGGAAAATTTCAGGTTGTTTAACAAGGAAAATAAAATTTCAAACAACATATATATAGCTCAGCTAAAAAAAATAACTGAGCATAAGTTGCTATGTCAGCAGGCAAAGCAATTGAAATAACACCTAGATAGAAAGTCGCGTAAGGATTCCTTCTACTCTTCCATGGATTTTTATTTTTGAAACGTCACTGACGTGCTGTGGAGTTGATTTTTCTGCTGTTAGTAAAAGACCTCCCTTATTCAGATCAACTTCGACCCTTCTCAGCATCAATATGTTTTCCAAGCTTATGAGATAAATACCTTCTTTACTAAAAGCAGTTACGGACTCATCAAGCAAAAGAATTCCCCCCGAAGGACAGATTGAACTAAAGGAGCTGTCTCGCAGAGGATACGGAGTAAGTTTTCCATTCTTAATTTTTTCGTACTCTTCGGGATT
>ERZ1673748.1553-NODE-1553-length-21367-cov-4.983108_pt1 | contig 21367 bp, 20 predicted proteins | sample MGYA00580196_ERZ1673748 | MGnify/ENA primary metagenome ERZ1673748 (study PRJEB41218, sample SAMN15661796) | gut metagenome | host: Homo sapiens | place: Canada: London | collected 2015-08-20/2019-03-30 | study: EMG produced TPA metagenomics assembly of...
AGATATCTTCCCTGAAGCGGTAACAATTTTTATCCTTCCTCCTTCCATCAAGTCGTTGGAGGAAAGGCTCCATAAGCGCGGACAGGACTCCGAAGACACTATTACCCGCAGACTGTTGGGTGCAGGTGCTGAAATGGTGCATGCTAAGGACTTCCAGTTCGTTATAATTAATGAAGTTTTTGAAACGGCTCTTGATGAGTTCCGTTCTGTCGTTATCGGAAGCAGACTTCGCTTTAAGAAGCAGTATGCTCGCCGGACTGATGTTTTCATTCAGCTTGGTATCCCAAGCTAATTTTTATTGGACTATTGATTAAATGGCACGTATCACCGTTGAAGATTGTTTAAAAAAGATCCCTAACCGTTTCCAAATGGTTTTGGTAGCAGCATGCAGAGCACGTCAGTTGTCTCAAGGCCATGCTCCTAAGATTGAATGCAAGGATAAAGCCAGTGTTGCCGCTCTAAGAGAAATTGCTGAGGGCGTAACCGGTTTAGAGATGCTCAATAAGATAAAGTAAGACAATAAAACTAAACATCAAAAATTCAGCCAAGGGGATTATTCATGAGCGTCTCTGCTTCTTCGGTTCAAGACAACACCTTTAGTTTCGCAAAAAAGACGGCTGACGCAATAAAAAGAGCCGTTGGTCTGGATACGCCGAAGAAACCTGAGCCTCTGCCGGCTCCCCCCGCGGAAGCCATCCCTGCTGAAAAAGTTAATCCTGTAGCCTCGGCTAATGCATTGGCCGAGCGCTGCAGACTTTATTTGTCGAGTTCCGACGTCAACAAAATCCGTGAAGCTTTCCGCTACGCTGACCAAGCGCACCTCGGTCAGTTTAGAAATTCCGGAGCTCCCTACATCACTCACCCTATCGCCGTTGCGGAAATTCTTGCTTCCTGGCATATGGATGCTCAAGTTATTGAAGCCGGGCTGATGCATGACGTGTTAGAAGACACGGCGATCAGCAAAATTGAGATGAGCGAAAAGTTCGGTATTAAAGTAGCTGAACTCGTTGACGGTGTCTCCAAACTTGACAAACTTAAGTTTTCTTCGAATGAGGAAGCCCAGGCAGAGAGCTTTCACAAAATGCTTCTGGCCATGTCGCGCGATGTGCGAGTCATTTTGATTAAGCTTGCCGACCGCATTCACAATATGCGCACGTTAGGCGCCGTCAAACCTCACAAAAAATTCAGAATTGCCAAAGAGACGATGGAAATTTATGTTCCGATCGCCAACCGATTGGGACTTTATTCCGTCTATCGTGAGCTTGCTGACGTCAGCTTTTCTTTCATGTACCCGATTCGTCACCGTGTACTAAAAGAAGCCGTAGAAAAATCCAGAGCACGAAGAAAACAGGCGTTAGAGCAGATTTCTCATGAAGTCAGTGACGCGCTGGCACGAAACAAAATCCGAGGCGACGTTCAAGACAAAAATAAAGGTCTGTGGCGCATCTATTCGAAGATGAAAGAGCGCAAGATCAAATTCAGTGAAGTTTTAGATGTTCATAGCTTCCGGCTTTGCGTTCCCACCCGAGACGACTGCTACCGTGCATTGGGCGTGATTCACGGCCTTTATAAGCCAGTTCCCGGAAGATTCAAAGACTTTATTGCCATTCCCAAAGCGAACGGTTATCAAAGCCTTCACACAACGGTTTTAGGTCCCAAAGGTCTTCCTGTTGAATTCCAGATCCGCACGGAAGAGATGCATCATATTTGTGAAGACGGCATTACCGCGCATTGGCTTTACAAAGATCGCGGCGAATCTTCTTCTCTGCAGAAGTCTACCCAATCTTGGCTTGAAAGCCTTCTGGAAATTCAGCGCCAGAGCGGCACTTCTTTGGAATTCATGGAGAACATCAAAGTTGATATTTCTCCGGAACACGTCTATGTCTTTACGCCTAAAGGCAAGATTCTTCAGCTCCCGAAAGGCTCCACTGCCGTTGACTTTGCCTACCAAATCCACTCGGATGTGGGAAACACTTGCATCGGGTGCCGCATTAACAGTGAACCTGCTCTTTTAAGCAGAGAGCTGAAGAACGGAGAAATGGTTGAAATCATCACCGGACCAACTCCTTCTCCGAATCCTCAGTGGCTCAGCTCAGTCAGAACCGGCCGAGCAAGAGCGGAGATTCGTCAGTTCCTCAGACAACTTTCCGAGGAAGGCAGCGTGAAGTCGGCCAATATTCTTCTGACTAATGCATCCAAGCAGCAAAAACTTCCGTTAGCTCAGGTCACTGATCATGATTGGCTGCGTGTTTGCAAGAGCAATGGTTTTGAATCTAAGAATGAACTGCTTTCAGCTGTCGGCCGCGGTTTAAAGGATGCCTCGCTGATAGCCCATCAGCTGACTTCTTCCATTACCTTAGGACGTTCAGATCCTTCTGAGAAGCAACCCGCCGTACTCGATCTTCACGGCAGAGAATACAATCTTGCCCCGTGCTGTACGCCCGTTCCGGAGGATCCTATCCAAGGACATTTCATTAAAGCTACGAATACCGTTCACATCCATAGAAGCGATTGCTCTCACTGTCAAAGAGGATATCGTGTGGACCCGGAAAACTGGCAGGAAATGTCGTGGAATCCGACGTGCAAAGAAACTTTCAGTGCCAAACTAGATGCGGAAATTACAGAGACTCATGCAACCCTCGAAAAAATTACCGGTCAGATTGCTAAGGCTCAATCCAGCATCAGCGGTTTCTCCTTAACCGAATTGAGTCCTACGGTCTCGAAGGTTACTTTAACTATTCAAATCAAAGACGGCAAACATCTGCAGAAGATCATTAACGCTCTTCGCGCAATTCCTGCCGTAAGACTGGTTAGCAGACATCTTGAAAAAGATTTAGCTATGAAGCCGGTTGACGTCGAAGAAGAAGAATAGACTTTTTCTGCCCACTAAAAAAGGCGCCGGATTAGAGCGCCTTTTCTTATCTAGATTTGACTATCTAACGATCTGCAGGCTGTCAACATCAATTTCAGCCTGATGACCGAAGTCCTTATCAACCTCACCGTGCAAGAGAACCTGTGTCTGCGGTGTTACCTGCTGGCCTCTGAAAACATGATGGTCAATGTCAACAAGAATTTCACCGGTGTTGTCACGGAGGATATATTCTTCATTGCCGACCTTCTGAGTCAAATAGCCTTGAACAGAAACATACTGGTTATCTCTGGCCTGGTTGATAACCTGAGCAACGCTTGTAACTTGCGGCTGAGTGCCACCTGTGAACTGAGCTTGTGCTGCACCCATAGAAAAAGCGAATACGCTAGCGGCAAGAGCGCCTAAAACCTTCTTTGAAACCATCGGAAAATCTCCTATATACATAATCTTTTGATGTTTTCACTGTAGCCTCATTGCGCACTGCAAGCTCTTAAATCACCCCGTTTCAGGCAGGAGAAAAAGATTAGAAACATCTTTGATACTAAAAGAAAAACCGCTCGGCCGGACGGGATTTCTGACGGCAGAGCGGTTTTGTTTATGTTAAGAGTTATTACTTCACAACTGTAAGCTTCTTAACATCGATTTCCATTGGACCGGTCCAGTCTTTGTCAACTTCGCCTTCCAACAAGACTTTAGTCGTCGGAGAAACCGGCTGATTTGCAAAAACTCTGTCTTTGATTTCAACACGGATTTCACCGGTCTTATCTTTGAATATATAGTCCTTATTGCCAACCTTCTGAACGATATAGCCTTCGACGGCTACGTATTGATCATCTTTACCTTGAGAAAGGATCTTTTCCACAGGAGTGACGTTTGCACCGGCGCCTGTGAATTGAGCCTGTGCGGCAGGTAATCCGAAAGCAAAAGAACCTGCGACCAAAGCTGCTAAAACAGTCTTAGAAATCATTTCGTATAACCCTCCTAAAAAATGGTGTTAAGTTCAATGTACTCTATAGTTGACTAAAGATTGCGGGTTAACTCTCAATCTGAGTTAAATAAATCAAAAATTTCACGACTTCTAAACACCTCAGTCAGCCAAAAAATTTCTCGAGCTATAATTTCTTTTTAATGGTCTTGCTGCCAGAATTCAATCAAAATTAAAAAGATTTCCAAGGACGATAAATGTTAGTTATTCTTCAACATAAGATTGTTAACTTCGAATCAGTCCGTTTCCTCGAAAAATCCGAAATGGGCTATCGCTTTGTTTTCAGCAAAGAAGATTTTGTTGATACAGACCTTGATGATGAAGATATCCAAAGTCTGTTGCTGGCTTACCAGACCGGATTAAAGCTCTTCTACCCTCATGATAAGAGACATATTGATGTTTCTGATTTTCCCTCCGTTCTTGAAGGCGAAAATACAGGAACGGTGTAGAAGTTCCAGATTTGACTTAACAACTGAGGTTTGGCAACGTCCAAACCTTTTGTTTTTGTATCGAAAAAATTTCAGCTGCCAGTTTCGAGGAAATCTTCCTGAAAGCTGACAGCTGATTTTTTTGCATTAAAAGCTACTAAAGCTTCTCGCTTTGACCGCCCTTAGGCTGCCATTTCATGGCGTATTTCTCAGCAAAAGAAACAATCAGGTCCAAAATCAAAGCACAGAATGTCAGCACTAGGATACCGGCCATCACGGTGTTGATATCAAATGTACTTTCCGCTTGAAGAATCAAGTAACCGACACCCATGGCGGAACCTAAGTATTCACCGACTACCGCACCGACGAAAGCCATGCCCACGGAAGAGTGGAGAGAGGAGAATACCCAGCTTGTAGCACTTGGCAGATAAACGTAGCGCAAGAGTTGGCTCTTGTTGGCACCGAGCATTCTGGCGCTGGCCAGAACATTAGGGCTAACTTCACGAACACCTTGATAAACGTTGAAGAAAACGATGAAGAATACAAGAGTGATACCAAGAGCAACTTTAGAACCGATTCCTAAGCCGAACCAAACACCGAAAATAGGCGCCAAAATAACGCGAGGCATTGAGTTAAGGCCCTTGATATACGGATCTAAGATTGCAGCGGCCGTAGGAGCCAAGGCAAGCCATAAACCGACGATAAGACCGGCTACGGTACCGAATACAAAGGCAAGTACAGTTTCCGTCAACGTAACGGCCAAGTTGGGATAAATTTCCAGATTAACAAAGAACCAATCCCAAATTACTTGACAGATTTGTACAGGCTCTCCGAAGAAAAAAGCAGCCTGATTATCGTCTTCAAATACAAACGGCGGGATTAAACCCGGTTTGGTCATTAACCACCAAAAGAAGAAAATGACGACAAGCAAAAGAAGCTGACAGGCAGTTAATTTTGTTTTTGACTGAAGGATGCTTGAGTTCTTCATGCTTTCACCTTGTTTCTTTGATTTTCGTAGCCCTTGAGAACTTCTTCACGTAAGTCAGCCCAAATAGCATTATGCAATTCAATAAATCTTGGTGTTACTCTAACTTCGGCAACATCGCGGGGTCTGGCGATATCAATAACGAATTCACCGATTGGATGAGAAGCCGGACCGGCTGACATCACGACAACTCGGTCAGAAATAGAGATGGCTTCATCTAAGTCATGAGTAATAAAGAGAACAGCCTTCTTCTTTTGAGCCCAGAGATCCAAAACCTCATTTTCCATTAATTGACGAGTCTGAATATCCAAGGCTGAGAAAGGTTCGTCCATAAGAATAATGTCCGGATCCATAATCAGAGTCTGTGCTAAAGCGACTCTTTTTCTCATGCCTCCGGACAATTCATGCGGGTAACGGTCTTCGAAACCTCTCAGACCGACTCTGGCCAGCCAATGCTCTGCCATTTCTTTTACTTCGTTCTGAGGTTTCCCTGCAAACTGCAAACCCGCTGAAACATTTGCTATTGCCGTACGCCACGGCATGAGGGCTTCTGCCTGGAACATATAGCCGGCACGTTTATTAAGGCCGGTAAGTTCTTCTCCGAAAACTTTAACGGTTCCCTTAGAAGGAGAGAGCAGTCCAGCGGACATATTCAATAAAGTGGATTTACCGCAGCCGGTCGGCCCGACTACGCTAACGAACTCACCGTCACCAATCGTTAAATTAACGTCTCTGACGGCGGTGTAATGATTCCCGTCAGGTGTAACAAAACTGCACGTTACCTCTGTAAATTCCAAAGCAGGATGATTCATTTTCTTTTAGATTACTTTAATAGGACTCTTGGGATCGCAGGTGCGATCCCAATATCTTAATTATTTTGCAGGGTATTTTTTCAAAGCTTCTTCAACAAATTTATTGGTATATACCTTGCTTAAATCAATCTTGGCCGGATCAATTTTGTCATTAACAGTCTTCAATGCGTTCAAGGAGATATTTGCACAGCCTTCCGGGAATTTACCGTCCGGAGAGAGTGCTTCGCGGTTGCCTTCGAAGCCTGCCAAATATACATCCCTGTTGCCCATCAAGTAAGATTCAGGAACAACCTTTGCGACATCTTCCGGAGTGGCCTTAGACAACCATTCGTCGGCGCGGACAATAGCATTTGTCAATGCTTGAACTGCTTTCGGATTCTTTTCTACGAAGGAAGTCGGAGCATATAAGCATCCGGCTGGAAGAGTGCCTCCGAAGAAGCTTTCGGACTCAGCAACTTTACGTGTATCTGCCACCACTTTTGCGTCGCCGTTACGAGTAAGAAGAGTGATAACCGGATCCAAATTGATCAAAGCATCAATCTGACCGCTTCTCAAAGCAGCAACGGCACCGGAGGAGGAACCTACGCCGATAAAGGCAACATCTTTCGGACCGAGGCCGCCTTTAGCCAAAATATAGTTGGCTACCATCTGAGAAGAAGAGCCAGGGGCGGTTACGCCGATTTTCTTGCCCTTCAGATCGCTAAGCTGTTTGTAATTCGGCATTTTCTTTGTAGAAACAACCATTGCCAACTGAGGAGCTCGGCCTTGAAGAACGAAAGCGGTCATCGCCTGTTTCTTGGCCTGCATGGAAATTGTGTGTTCGAATGCGCCGGATACTACGTCAGCGCTGCCTCCCACGACTGCCTGAAGGGCACGGGAACCGCCTTGGAAGTCGACGATCTTGACATTAAGGCCTTCATCTTTGAAATAACCAAGCTGTTCGGCAATTGTCAAAGGCAAGTAGTAGTAGAGGCTCTTTCCTCCAACAGCAATGGTGATGTCAGTTTTTTCTGCTGCAAAAGCAGTGCTCATACCAGGGGCCATCATGGCAAATGTTCCGGCTGCTGCGGCTGCAATAATCGTACGTCGAGTGAACTTCATAATTTTTCCTCAATAAAAAAGTCCGTTTTCACGGACTGTTTCTGCTACCACTTTTTATTTCAATTTCCAACTAGGATTACAAAAACAGCCGTCTTTTGCGCAAAGTAAGTCGCAACAAACCTAGCAAAAGGCCCAAACCGTTTTCGCTGCAAACAGAATTCATTGAAAATGCGACGCCAGTGTTTCCCACGAAACACGGCATAGCTGCGCCGGCGGTCATTCCGGAGCTGCTCATTGTCGCAATAGTGTGATTCACTTTTAGATCCAATAAATTTGTTTAACTAAGTAACAGAATACCTAGAAATTTATTGATTTTCAGAAGTTTGACTAATTATTTTCCCGTATACGACGGTTAAGCATCGCCTGAGCTACCGTATTGACATCGGTGTATTCGAGCTCCGCACCGGCGGGAATTCCTTTAGCAATACGGGTTACTTTGACCTGTGGAGCATGTTTTGCCAGCAATTCTGTAATTGCAAGGGCAGTTGCCTCCCCCTCGGCCGTAAAAGAAGTGGCAATTACGACTTCCTTAACTTCAGGCTCAGAGGCTCTGTCGATTAAATGGCCTAACTCCAACTCATTGGGTCCGATGCCGTTTAAAGGTGAAAGACGGCCCATCAAAATGAAGTATCTGCCGTTCCAAGATAAGCTTTGCTCAATGACCATCATATCTGCAACATTTTCAACCACGCACAGAAGAGAATCATCTCTGTGAATGCTGGAGCAATATTTGCAAATATCTTTATCGGTCAGATTATTACAGCGCGGGCAGCGCTTAACGGTCTTCACCGCGTTGAGCAAAGCATTGCCTAATCGAGAAGCCGTTTCTTTATCAGAGGTTAAAAGCTGATAAGCCATTCTCTGGGCAGCTTTCGGGCCGATGCCGGGCAGCTGCCGCAAAGAATCAATCAGCTCTTCTATGGTACTAACTGAAGCCACGAGATTAGAAAGGAAGCTTCATGCCGCCGGTTGCAGCAGCCATTTTTTGTTCAACTTCAGCTTCGATTTTCTTTTGAGTGTCGTTAAGAGCAGCAGTCAAAAGATCTTCGAGCATATCTTTGTCTTCAACGCTGCCTACGAGGGAGTCATCAATTTCGACTCTCTTGCAAACATTCTTGCAGCTCATGGTTACCTTGACGGCACCGTTGCCGGCTTCACCGGTAACATCGATAGTTGCTAACAGTTCCTGGGCTTTTTTGATGTTGTTTTGCATCATCTGAGCCTGTTTCATCATTTGGCCCATCTGGCCCATTCCACCGAAATTACGCATTTATATTTCCTTTAAATCAAATAACACGGGGCGTGTCGTTTTTGTCATACAACGTGACATTGTCAATCGAAATCGTAGAACCAAAAGTATTCAAGATCTCTTTGACTAATTTTGTTTTCGAGATTCTATCCAACTTTTCAATTTTTTCTTCTATGAATTCTTGCTTTCTGAGCCTTTTGAGTGTTTGCCCTTTTCCTTTGGAAACAAATTTAACTTTCAGCTGAAGCTGAGGGCCGAAATGTTTCTGAAGTTCCTTTTGCAGAGCTGAAACATGTTCCTCATGCGTCAATGCTTCCAATGTTGTGGTCAGAACCATGTTAGACCCGTCAAAACTTTCGAGTTCGGACAGATCAACTAAAGGCTGAGAAGATTCAATGAGCTTTATTTTTTTTGCAGCTTCGAGCCACGGATTCATCTGAACAGGCACACCTTCAAACTCATCTCGTTCCTGAACGATGGTTCTCTTCTGAGGAATATATTCATCTTCCCCGCTTTCTCCTGCTCCCCCCTCGGATACATAATCATCATAGGACCAAGGAACATCATCTTGATCATCTTGCGGAAGAAGTTCTTTCGGACTCTCTTGAAGCTGCGGGGAAGAACCTCGAGCTGAAACCGCAGACTTTTCCTCTGACGGGGTTGGAGCGGAAGCGGGAGAATTGTCCTCAATTAATTTTTTTTTTGAGCCTGTTAACACAGGACTTTCTTCCCAAGGAGGAATATCTCCGGGATCTTTGCTCGCAACCGGAACGGACATTACCGAAGTTGGTTTAGGGGGCACCGGAGAGACAGATGCTACTTGGGCTTCCGGTTTAGGAGCCGCAGCCGCAGGAGCTGTTGAAACCGGAGCTTCCGGCGACCGAGGAGCGGGGGCCTCCAGTCCCTTCATCGGGGCAACCACCGGTTTTTTCGAATTTTTGGTTTCTGCAGGCGCAAATGCCATCATGCGCATTAAAGCCATTGTGAAACCAGAGTATTCATCCGGAGCAAGACTTATCTCGTTTCTAGCATGGATAGCAATCTGATAGTAGAGCTGAACTTCATCGGGTGCAAAAGCCTGAGCAAGAGATTTGACAGCGTCCGAGTCCGGTTCTTCCGGGTTTAGAGAAGCAGGCAGCATTTGGACCATAGAAATTCTATGGAACAGCAATGCCATATCTTTGAGAGCCTGGGTATAGGATAAGCTGCGGGCGCCAATCTCATCGGCCACCTGCATGACCTGAACGGGGTCTCGATTCGCTAAAGCTCCCAACAATCGAATCAAGGTTGTTGAATCAATTGTTCCCAGCATCTCTCTGACGTTTTCTAAGGTCAGGTTACCGGCACTGAAGGCTATGGCTTGATCCAATAAAGACAAGCCGTCGCGCATGGAACCGCGTGCTCCGGTTGCCAACATCCGTAATGCCGGCAACTCGTAAGGGAATCCTTCCTTTTTAAGAAGTTCTTCCATATGTCCTGAAATTAACATCGGAGACAAGCTCTTAAGATTAAATTGCAGGCAGCGAGAAAGAACGGTAACCGGTACCTTCTGCGGATCGGTTGTCGCCAAAATAAATTTGACGTACTCGGGAGGTTCCTCCAAGGTTTTAAGCATGGCGTTAAATGCCTGGGTGGTCAGCTGATGAACTTCGTCGATCATGTAGACTTTGAAACGGGCATTTGTAGGTGCGTACTTCGCTCTTTCAAGGAGAGATACCATATCGTCAATACCGCGCGTACTAGCCGCGTCCATTTCGATATAGTCCACGAAACGGTCTTCATCAATGGCTCTGCAAGCCTCACACACACCGCAAGGATGAGCGGTGATACCGCCCTTCCCGTCTTCTCCTACACAATTTAAACACTTGGCCAAAATTCTGGAGATTGTTGTTTTACCTACACCGCGAGTTCCCGTAAACAAATAAGCGTGGTGAAGACGATTTTCTGTCAAAGCATGAGTCAAAGCACGGACAACGTGATCTTGCCCGATCAATGTAGAAAAATCGTGTGGACGCCACTTTCTAGCTAAAACCTGATAAGCCATGGAAAAAATCTCTTAAAGATTCGGTTCGCAACCAAATCGTTTCGCAGGAGGTAAAACTGTTCCGAATTGAAGAATTTTAGATGAATTTGAGCGCTATGCAAGCGAAGAAAAAGGAAAGAAAACGAAAAGCGGACCACACCTCGGCACTGCTAGGATCGTTATGGCTGCTTCGTTCCCGACCTGACCAGGTTCACGACATTCACATGCGAGGGGGCCCGCAGAGCGAGATTCTAACAGAATTCAAAAAAAAGGAAAGTGCAGCTCAAATTTCACTTTTATCTCCTTCTCCGTTCCGTTTTTCTTCTTCTCTCCAAGGCATTTTCCCGAATTAGATTGATTCTCTTCCACACCTTCGACGAGGACCGATACAGTACATCGGAAGAAAAATTATTTACAAATTATCGAGATGGCCTTTGATAAACACATCGCTGCACTTGCTATCGGAACCTTTTGTCTCGGCGCGGCAGAGCTTGGAATTGTTCCCGTACTTGCAGATATCGCCCGGGATCTTCATGTGACGATTCCTCAGGCCGGTTTGTACGTTTCGGCCTATGCTGCAGGCGTCTGCGGCGGAATTATCGGCCTCCTGCTCTTCGGACGGGACGCTAATATAAAAATAAATTTATTAATCGCAGCCTGTCTTATTCTTTGCGGAAATCTCGGCGCCAGCTTTGCGCAAAGTGATATTGAGATGCTCGGAGCACGCTTCGTCTCCGGAATGCCTCACGGGATTTTCTTTGCTCTAGGAGCCGTTGCTTGTGAAAGATTAGCCGAACCGGGAAAAGCGTCTCGAGATGTTACCTTGATGGTCCTCGGGCAGACTTCGGCAAACTTTTTAGGAGTTCCTTTGGGCGCCTGGGTAGGCTTTGCTTTTTCCTGGCGCTTTATTTTTATAGGGATAGCTTCGCTTGCAGCCGTTCTCATAGTTGCCCTTTGTTTTTGGCTTCCGTCTCTCCCGGTAAAAAAGCAGCCTCTCACCCGAGAAATCGAACCTCTCAAGCATCCGTGGCCATGGATCATTTTGGGAGGTGTAGCGCTTGGCAGCGGCGGTTTTTATGCTTATTACTCTTATGCCGATCCAATTATGGAGACCATTACGCACCTGCCTGCTGAAGAAATGACATTAGTGATGATTGTTGCCGGGGGCGCCATGTTCTTCGGTAATCTGGCTTCTGCCCCTTTAACCAAACGGTTCAGCGATGAAGCCCTAGTAGCGTTCGGGCAGACTCTCATCGTTATCGCAACTTTATGCGCCCTCTTCTTTTCCGCAAACAAGTACACCGCCGTCTTCTTCCTTGCATTAGCCGCATTCGGGTACTACTTTTTGGCCGGTCCGATGCAGGCTCTGATCATTCAAGGCACTAAAGATGCGAAGATTATTATCGCCGCCCTTGGTCAAGTCGCTTATAACAGCGCTAACGCTATCGGTGCTTGGCTGGGAGGAGAAGCTATCAAAGTTTCAGACTCCTCAATAACATGTGCCATCCCCGCCAGCGTTCTAGGTTTTGCTTCCGCCGTTCTATTCGTCAGTATTTTTTTCTATAGCCGAAAAAGAACGAATCAGCTGACAGGTCGCTGAGCACAGAATGCGATTAATTTCTTCAACTTCGTTAATAAATAAAAACAAAAACGAACCGTGTAGTATTTCTAAGTATGCTAATTTATGCAGAACACTCTGCCTCCCATGTTGGGGAGTCAGGAAACGGGTCGGTTGATATCAGTGTTAGGATTACCCTATCTCTCCGAGGACAACCAGTCTTCGCTGACCCTATTTAGTTTTTTTAAAAAAGGAAATAAATTATGGGCTTACAAAGTGTTGATGACGCCAGCTACGTTGACCAAGTTTTGAATGCAAAAGGCGTTGTAGTAGTTGATTTTTGGGCTCCGTGGTGCGGTCCATGCGGTATGTTAGGACCAGTTCTTGAAAAAGCAGCAGAAACTCTGCCGGAACACGTCAAGATCGTTAAATACAATGTTGACGAATCCCAAAGCGTTGCTCAGCAACTCGGAGTACGTGGTATTCCTACTCTTGCCGTTTATAAAGACGGCCAGCTCCTCGCCCAGCAAGCCGGCATGATGAATTCTGCTCAATTTGCCGCTTTCTTAAAACAATTCGTATAAAATCCTGCCTGCGGCTTAAGTTCTCTATTAAGCCGCAACACTCCCTTCCTTTTAACAACACCTCGAAATCTATCTGTGGATTTCGTTTCAGATAATGCATCTTTCAGAACTCAAGCAGAAACACGTTTCCGAGCTATTAGACATTGCTTTGGAATTAGATGTTGAAAATGCCAGCCGTCTTCGCAAACAAGAATTAATGTTTGCAATCTTGAAAAAAAGAGCAAAGGCTGGTGAACAAATTTTTGGTGACGGTACCTTAGAAGTTTTACCGGACGGCTTCGGTTTTTTACGTTCTCCGGTTTCTTCCTATCTCGCCAGTCCTGACGACATTTACATCTCCCCTTCTCAAATACGCCGCTTCAATCTGCATACAGGCGACACAGTTGAAGGTGAAGTCAGAACGCCAAAAGACGGAGAACGCTACTTTGCGTTAGTTAAAGTCGATAAAGTAAACGGTCTTCCTCCGGAAGAGCTCAAGCATAGAATTCTTTTCGAGAACTTGACTCCGTTATTCCCTGATGAGCCTCTGAAACTTGAAAGAGATATTAGAAGCGAAGAAAATCTCACCGGCAGAATCATCGACATCATTGCGCCGATCGGTAAAGGCCAGCGCGCTCTTTTAGTGGCTTCTCCGAAGAGCGGTAAAACAGTCTTGATGCAGCACATCGCACATGCTATTACCGCCAACTATCCGGATGTTGTTCTAATGGTTCTTCTGATTGATGAACGTCCGGAAGAAGTTACGGAAATGGAACGTTCAGTTAAGGGCGAAGTTATTGCGTCCACTTTCGATGAGCCCGCAACCCGTCACGTTCAAGTGGCCGAGATGGTTATCGAAAAAGCCAAACGCTTGGCAGAAAGCAAAAAAGACGTTGTCATTCTTCTCGACTCCATTACACGTTTGGCCCGCGCCTACAACACCGTTGTCCCAACTTCCGGCAAGGTTTTAACCGGCGGCGTGGATGCCAATGCTCTTCAAAGACCGAAACGCATTCTCGGCGCCGCCCGTAAATTAGAAGAAGGCGGTTCCCTCACCATTATTGCTACGGCTCTTAACGAAACCGGCAGCAGAATGGATGATGTTATCTATGAAGAATTTAAAGGTACCGGCAACATGGAAATCCATCTTGACCGCAACCTTTCCGAAAAACGTGTTTATCCGGCTATTAACGTCCGTAAGAGCGGTACACGCCGTGAAGAACTTCTTCTTGAACCATCAGTTCTGCAGAAAACTTGGATCCTTCGTAAGATTCTTTACGAAATGGATGAAATCCAGGCTATGGAATTCTTGGTTGACCGTATGAAACCAACTAAGAACAATGCCGAATTCTTTGAAATGATGGGCAGACGAGGTTAATTGAATACCAAAGGCTGGAACTGATGTGTTCCAGCTTTTTATTTTGGAACAAATTCTGCAGAGGACCAAAGGAATTCGGCCCCGACAGCCGCTTCAATTTTTCTTATCAATTTGATTTTTCTCTGCGAAACTCTGTTTTTAAACTTGCCTTTTTTCCAGGAAAGAGAGATAATTCGCGTTTGTTTTTATTCATTTTAGGCACGTTCTGGCATACCTAGCGTAAGACTGGCAATGGTCAGCGGTTTCGTAAGGCGAGTGGCGACCGATTTATTTAAGGTTAACAATGAAAACCAATATTCATCCGCAGTATCGTGAAGTTGCCTTCACAGACATGTCCATCGGCAAGACTTTCATCATCCGCTCCACAGCTGATGCCCGTGAAACAATCGAAATCGATGGTGTTACATATCCTCAGGTCAAGCTCGATACATCCAGCGAGTCTCATCCTTTCTACACCGGTGCTCAGACACGTATCGTCGAAGCCGGCCGTGTAGAAAAATTCCGTCAGAAATTTGCTGCTAAGAATGCCGCTCTCAACGCTTCTGCTGAGCAGGCTAAGGCAGCCAAAGCTAAGAAGTAATTTAGCGGCGGAAAGTTCCGATAAGGTAGCTACGGCTGCCTTATTTTTTATATATAGTTAGTAATTTATATATTCTTAACTTGTGAGATTCGAGTCATATGCTCAGTGAACGCTCTTCTCCAGCTGTTGTGAGCGCTGCCGCGGCACATAAACTGCCTCGGTATGCTTTACTAGCACTCTTAATCTGTTTCATCGCTCCCTTCCTCTTATCGCCTCAGCTGTTAGGGAGTAAAAATCTCACTAGTTTCGGCATTGCCTGGACGATGGTCAACGGCAGCCTGTCCGACTGGCTTATCCCGAACATCACAGGCCAGTATATTTATGACACCGGCCCTCTCACTTCTTGGGTCAGTTCATTGTGCATCTTAACTTTTGGTCAAATTATCGGTCCGGTTCGTGCTTTTCATCTAACCTCCGGCCTTTGGTTTGCCATTATTACCGCCTGCATCTGGTATTCCACATATCTTTTAGCCCGGAGAGACGAAGCTCAACCCGTCAGTTTTGCCTTCGGAGGCGAAGCCGCCAGAAAAGACTACGGTCGTGTCGTGGCGGATATTACTCTGTTGATCACAATCGGTACTTACGGCTTGTTAGAGCCTTTTCATGAAATTTCTCCGACAACTACCCTTCTGGCTGTAGCGTCTATTTGTTTCTTCGGTATTGTTCTCAGCCTTGAAGATCTTAAGAGAGGCTCTCTTTTAGCAGGCCTGGGCATCGGCCTCGGCGCCCTAACAACGACTATCGGAGCCAGCATCTGGCTTGCATTTGCGACTTGGGTAGCCTACATCTTTACCCCGGACTATACCAGCCGCTCAAAACGCGTTCTCACTACTTTCGTGACGGCTCTTATCGTTACTTGTATTTGGCCTGCATTTGTATTCATTTTTGTACCGGACCAAGCCTCCGTCTGGTTTACCAACTGGCTCCATTCCAGCACGAAAGAGTTTTCTCTTCTATCTATTACTCAATATCCATGGCTGTTAAAGAATATGGCATGGATAACATTCCCGGCTTGGCCGTTTGCCATTTGGGCAGTATTCGCATGGAGAGGCAGCCTTAAGTGTGCACCAATCTCCGTTCCACTTAGCTTTCTTTCGATTTCTTTGTTCTCCATCCTCTTTACCGGGCTGGAACCGAGAACCACGATGTACTGTTTGGTTCCATCGCTTGCCGTGTTAGCAGGTTTCGGGATTATCAGCGTTAAAAAGAGCAAAGAAAACATTTTGGATTTGTTCTCCGGCATTGTCTTTACCATCGGCCTCATTGTCGTTTGGATTTACTACTTTGCTTGGACGACAGGCTACTTTGCTAAGATGGCTTATTCTTTGCGCCGACTTGCTCCTGCCGTTACCCCGGGAACATCGTATCTGCTGTTAGCAATCGCAGCTGCCGCTACTCTTTTCTGGCTTGCTGTCGTCGGCTGGAGACTATTTAAGCATCCGGTGGTTGCATGGAGAGGAACTTGGCTTTCTGCCTGCGGTTTGACAGCCTCTGCTATTGTAGTTTGTTCACTTTTCCTGCCGATTTTCAACGGCGCAAGAACCATGGAATACACGGTTGCCGCCATCAAGACAACTTTTGATGCCAACAGCAAACCGGGCGACTGCATTGAAGCCATTAACCTATCCAGTTCGGATCGTGCCGCGTTCTACGCTTTGGCCAATCTTCCGTTTGGAAAACCAGGTCAGCAGTGCACTTTCGCACTAAAGACAATCGATTTCGGCGGCTCTCCCGCCGGTGCCGTAACCGATAAATGGGAAGTTCTTACCATCGTTCCGGGCCGTCCCCGTTCCGACGAGCGATATCAGCTTCTCAAACGTTTGCCTTTCTAGATACTGATTTAAGTTTTATGTCCGTTACACCGACACGATTAACGCCGCCATCGACTTCGTATTGGTCCATTATCAAGCTTTCCGCGCCTATTTGGGTTTCCAATTTAGCAATTGTCGGTGGAAGCACCATCGATACTTTGATGGCCGGTCACTTAGGTCCTACGGATCTTGCCGGTGTTGCCATTGGTATTGCCGTTTCTATCTCAATCTTTGTCGGTTTAGTGGGAATTATGCAAGGCTTGTCACCAATTGCAGCTCACCATTTAGGTGCCGGCAAACACGAAAAAATCGGCCCCGAACTCCACCAGACTCTTTGGATTGCCGTTTTTCTGTCCATCATCGGCGTTTTAGTTATGACGTATACGCCGTTATGGATGAGTTTGACCAATGCACAAGGCGAAACGGCAAAGATTGCTTCCCTATACCTCATTATCAACGCGATTGGACTTCCCGGAGCCATGGCTGGACGTGCTTACTTGGCGTTGAATGCTGCAGTGTCACGTCCGAAGATTGCTATGTGGATTTCCCTGCTAATGCTGGCGTTAAAAGCTCCCTTTAATGCCCTTTTCATGTACGGTTGGGGACCAATCCCTGCATTAGGAGGCGCCGGATGTGCAGTCTCCTCTGCCCTTACCTCTTGTCTCACCCTCTTATTATTCTGGGGGATTTGGCATTTCGACAGTTTCTATGTCCGCATGAGATCGGAAACGTTCTCATTGCCGAATTGGAAGATCATGGCGGCTCAGCTTAAGCTCGGCATTCCTATCGGTCTGTCGGCATTCTTTGAAGTGACGTCATTCACGTTCATGACAATTTTTATTTCCCGTTTAGGAGAGGTTACAGTTTCGGGTCACCAGATTGTTGCTAATTTAACTTCTCTTTTCTATATGCTTCCGCTCTCCATCGGCGTAACTGCTTCTGTTTTGGTCTCACAGAGTCTTGGAGCAGGAAGCGCGGAGTCTGCACGGAGAGCTACGTTTAATTGTCTAAAATTCGGCATCTGCTGTGCGATTGTCGTTTCATTGATTCTATATTTCTTCAAATATTTCTTTGTAGAACTTTATACAGAAAATGCCTCCGTCATTGCCATCTCAGCACTCTTGATTCCTTTTGCTGCGTTCTATCACGTCTTTGACGCCATTAACTGCATTGGGTCGTTCGCCATGAGAGGGTATCGCATTACGGTTGCTCCAATGGTTCTATACGGAGTATTGCTTTGGGGCATCGGCTTAGGATTAGGAAGTCTTTTGACGTTTACCGATACATTAACCGCTGCACCGCTTGGCGCCAGAGGCTATTGGAGTGCTATCACAATTGGTTTGACAATGTCGGGTATTGTTGTCGGATTCCTCGCCGTCATGGTCGCCAACAATACTGTTAAAGGTAAAAAGGTCTGGCTTAAATAAATCAATTTCCTCATAGCTGAGTCCGCTTTTTTCCTTAAAATCAGAAAAATCTGAGGAGGAAAAAGTGGACAACAAATTAGCTTTAAAGGAAGAAATACTTCTCCTGACTAAACAGCTCTGTGCAATTGCTTCCGTTTCGACTGACGCAGAAAAGGAAAATGAATGCGCAGAGTTTATTTTTAACTATCTCTCGTCTATTAAACCGGCCTCTCCGCAGACAATAGAAGCAGAACTAATTCCTTGCGAAAAAGATCCTTGGAATCGAAAAGCTGTTCTCGGTTTTCTTTCTTCTCCGCAATCTCAGAGGCGTACGATTTTGCTTACCGGACACTTTGATGTCGTCGCTACCGATGTTTGCGGAGAGCTCAAATCTCAGGCATTTGAACCGGACTTGTATACAGAGCTCCTACGAGAGCGTTCGCTTAATCCGGAAGCTAAAAAAGATTTACATTCCGGGAATTGGCTTTTTGGACGCGGCGTCATGGATATGAAGGGAGGACTTGCTCTCTTTCTGGCCATGATCAAAGAATATGCAGAATCCGGCTGCGGAGTCAATCTCTTGTTTCTAGCCGTACCTGATGAAGAGAACAGCAGTGCAGGCATGCGAGGCACTATCCGCAAACTTAATTCCTTTATCAAGGAAAAGAAACTGGATGTCCTCGCCGCTTTTACCGGAGAACCTTGTTTCCGGACCACTCCCAATGCATCGGGCCAATCATTCCGTCCCTATTACACCGGCACAACGGGAAAAACCATGCCTTTCTTTTACTGCGTCGGGAAGGCAGCGCACGTCAACGATTACTTTCAAGGCCTCAACTCGGTTCTCTTAGCTTCAGAAATCGTGACGAAGATGGAAGCGAATCCGGCCTTCCTTGAAGGACAAGGTAGTTGGCTTCTTTCTCCTCCTACCTGTCTGGGCTTCGAAATTAGAAGAAACGGTTATTCAGTCACGCTCCCTGAAAGAACCGTTTGCTATTTCAATCTTCTAACTATAGAAAAAACTCCTCAAGAAATCTTATCCTTCTGCGTGGGGCTTGCCCAAGATGCCACAAGTTCAACTTTAGAAACTTTAAAGACATCCGAAGAAACTTTTATTCGAAGAGGAGGAACATCGAGCCCCCTTCCGAAGATAAAAGTTCTCAGCTATTCCGAACTTCTGAATAAAGTTAGGGCTCAGTTTAAAGACAACGAAACCTTCGATCGGACGTTAAAGAAAGAACTGTCATCGAGACAAGATTCTTTCGATGAACGGGAACAAGCCATCCGAATCATTGAAGCGATTATCTCTTTGAGTCATTCAAGTGAACCTGAAATTGTAGTTGGTTTTCTTCCGCCCTATTATCCGCCGAGAATTAATAAGAGAAGGAATGAAAAAGAAAGTAGAATCAAAGACCTCCTTCTTGAAGTGATTGCCAAGAGTAATCATTTGGCGGCCGATTCCGACAGCACTTTCATAGAGGTATTCGGAGGCATCACTGATTTGTCCTATCTTGGATATGAAGGAACTCCCAAAGACTTAGAATTCATTGCGGATAATCTTCCGGGATGGGGCGAAACTTTTTGGATTCCCATTCAAGAGTTAACGGAGCTAAGCATTCCAATTGCTAATTTAGGCCCTTCCGGCAAAGATGCTCATAAGATGACCGAAAGACTTGAGTTGGATTATTCCTTAAGAACCGCACCGGAGCTGCTTAAATTTGCCATTGAAAAATTAAGCAAGCTCCAGTGACACTCGTCGGCTCAGGATGTTAACCTTTGAGAGATTCTTCGATCCATTTATCAAGATTGTTCAAGGCTGATGAAACTTCGGAACTCGAGCTGTAGAAATGCGGCTCGATTGTTGCCTTTGCACACAACCTCCTGATATCTTCTATGGCGCCCCTCGGACTTGAACTGCCGGAAGTGATGAAAGGATGAATTCGTTTGCCGTCCAACGGCTGATCTTTAAGAAAGGTTCTCATTGGAACATCTAATCCACCCCACCAGTATGGACCTCCCACGTAGATGTCTGTATAACCGCTCAGGTCCGGAATTTTTGTAGCAATTTCTCTTCTTGCATCCGATCGAATCTCATCTCTTGCCAAATAAGTCATGTCATTGTAGTTTTCAGCGTATGGTTTAACGAGCTCTAAACGGATTATCGGATATCCTGTCTTTTCGTGGATTCTTTGAGCTAGACCGAAAGTATTTCCGGTTCTCGAGTACACAACGATTATTCCTTTGCGGACGTTTTGTGCGGACACTGGAAGAATGCTTAGAGCCGCCGCTGAAAAAACCGTTCCTATCACTTGTCTTCGCTTCAACATAATTTTCTCTTTGACTTGAGTTACTCAGAAAAAAGGTAAAAGTTCTCCATCATCAGGCAAATGCCTAATGTCTTTATTTGGAAGAGTTAACGTAGGCCAGCAGCTCCGTCTAAAAACGACTTCTGATTTAAGCCAAATTCACATCCTTCGTCTTACAAATGAGATGAATGTGAATTTACGCAACCGCTTGCTGACTCCGCCAGCCGGAAGACTTCTTTCTGTGCCTCTTTGAGATTGAACAGGAAGAAGTAATTATTAACTTCAGAGTTATTCTTTTCTCTTTAGAATTGACGCACGGCCGGGCTCTTCTTCAATGATTTCTCCATAATCATCGGCAAGAATCGAACCTGACAGCGGATTCTTAACGGAAAGAACCGAGCCACGGATTTCAGCACGTACCGATGATTCTTCAAATGCAAGATCGGTGTTTTTCATCGTGCAATTCTTAAGAATAAGATCCTTTGCAAAGCACAGCGGCTGAGTTCCTTCTATTTCACAGTTTTCCAAAACCAGATTAGTAGAAAACCAACCGAGGTATTCGCCTTTAACTACGGAGTTTCTTACCGTGACGTTTTCGCTATGCCAGAAGGCGTCTTTGGTATCCAAAACAGAGTCTTCAATAACGATATCCCGGCAGTATTGGAAGGAATATTTGCCTTTCTGCTTCACATTCTTCAAGTACAAATCTTGAGTGTCCAGGAACACATATTCGGCTTCCAAAGTCGAATCGTTTACTGTAATTCCTCTGCATTTCCAACCAAACTCAGGAGAGCTGATTAGGCAACGCTCTAAGAGAATATTCTGGCAGTCGCGAAGGGCTTTGATTCCTCCTAAAACAGAATCTAAAATTTTGCCGTTGAAACAGTACCAAAGGCCAGCTCTTGCCTTCTCATCAAGACTGCACTTCCATAGCTCAAATCGATCAGCATGCCAGAGCGGATATCTCAAGGAGAAGGAACAGTTCTCGACCAAAATGTTTTGAGGATGTTTAAGCGGAGACTCTCCATCGTTCGGTCCGGCAAAAATACAGTTTCTCAGAGCCGTGTCTTCCAACTTGCACAGAGCTCTCTCCATGTCAAAGCTTTTTCCGTTTATTTCATGGTTCAACATTAGGATTAATCCTTTGAAAAAAATCTTACCTTTCTGCTTCCCGATTCCTTTATGGCTTTCAAAGCTTCCGGCGATAAGGTTCCCAAATAATAGAGACCGGTAGAGGGCCGAAAATCTTTGATAAATACGGCGAGGTTCCCCCAAGGAGCGTAGTAAGTCAAATCTCCGGTCAATGGAGTAAA
>ERZ1673748.1556-NODE-1556-length-21297-cov-14.749176_pt1 | contig 21297 bp, 18 predicted proteins | sample MGYA00580196_ERZ1673748 | MGnify/ENA primary metagenome ERZ1673748 (study PRJEB41218, sample SAMN15661796) | gut metagenome | host: Homo sapiens | place: Canada: London | collected 2015-08-20/2019-03-30 | study: EMG produced TPA metagenomics assembly of...
TGCATCAGGTGCTGGACATGGCGGTGGATGACTGCTATCTGCGGAGCAATCCCTCAGACAACGTTCTGCGGGAGCTGAAAAAGGCACACCAGTTTGAAACCAACCGCCGTAAGGCATTGACCGTAGCAGAGCAGAATCTGCTGCTGTCCTACCTCTCCAAAACGCCGAAGTATCAGCACTGGTATCCAATTTTCGCGGTCATGCTGGGAACTGGTTTGCGCGTAGGAGAAGCCACTGGTCTGCGCTGGTGTGATGTGGATTTTGAGGAAGGCACGATCTCCGTCAATCACACGCTGGTCAACTACGACCACCGTGAGAACAACGGCGGCAAGAAGGGCTGCTACTTCAACTGCCACTCGCCCAAAACAAAGGCTGGTGTCCGCACTGTTCCGATGATGGACTTCGTGAAAGAAGCCTTTGAAAAGGAACGTGCCTATCAGGAAGAAGCAGAGATCCATTGCACGGTAACGGTGGATGGCTATACGGACTTCATCTTCGTCAACCGCTTTGGAGAGTGCCAGCATCAGGGAACGCTGAACAAGGCCATCCGGCGCATCATCCGGGACTGCAACGATGAAGTGCTGGCGAAGAGCCCGAACAGCACCGTGCTCCTGCCGCGTTTCAGCTGCCATACCCTGCGGCATACCTTCACGACCCGGATGTGCGAAGCGGGAGTGAACATCAAGGTGATTCAGGATGCGCTGGGACATTCGGATATTTCCACGACCTTGAACATCTATGCGGATGTGACCAAGGAACTGCGGAAGTCTGAATTTGAAAATCTTGACCGTCAGTTCGCACAGTGGAAAGACCCTGAAGAATAAAATAAAGCATACGCCAAATACGCCATACGCCATTTACGCCAATTCATACGCCAAACGATACAGTTCGGATAAAGGCTTGTGTAGAGATGTAAATGGAATGGCAAAATTCAACCCTTGTGGTGTAGAGTAGTATCAAGAAATAAAGGCTTATAACCGTTCGTCGATGACATCCCCACGATGAAGCCGATTGAGCAGTAAAACGTAAAAATAAAGCGCTGATACGATGAATTTTCGGCAGGAGTTCAAACGGTATCTGCGGTACTACACCACAACTACACCAATTTTGGGACGTTTTCCCGAAAAGGAGCCTTACAAAGCGGTGTGGTGTAAGAATTGAATAGGCGGATTGGTGTAGTGGCTACACCGAACTCCCAAAACGAAGATACGGCAGCTATGTTGTGAAAATACAACGTAGCTGCCGCTTTTTGTTTCATATAAGGATTTTATGCTACCAATCGGCGTTCCCTGCGGTTAAATCAGCTTGTCGCTGGTGATTATAAAATGCACCTTGATTCAGCATACGCCAAAATTTACGCCAATGATTCACAGCACACGTTCCACCCAACGCAGTGCAGCGTTAAGACGCTCACTTTGCCGGTCATGATGGCCGTAGTCATCCAGCACAGTTTTGGCTCCACATGTCGCTTGCAGGGCAGTGTGGACTCGTTGGGCATAGCTATAGGCATCACACAGGCGGTTGTTGTGGCCTTCGCCCTCCCGGATACCATTTTGCAGATAAACCTGTGCGGAGTGGTTTTTGGGGACATGTTCCTCTATGAAATCGGCAACACCCGGATACCAGAACGACCCACAGAGGGAAAATACTGCAGCAAAGGCATCTGTTTCCCAGAGACTCATGGTTGCAGCCAGACCGCCCAGCGAATAGCCGCCATACGCCAGCTTTTCCGTGTCAAGGGCGTATTCGTCGATAAGCGCCGGGAGAATTTCGTTGTTCAGTTCTCGAAGATATTGTCCTAGCTGCCCGCCAAAATCCGGTGTGCCCGGTCGAAAAGCCGGTTCCGGCCACGGGGTATATTCTGAAAGTCTGTTATTGGGGAATACCCCCACCAACACTGCTCGTTCCGTGCGCAGATTCAACTGCTCAATCAGTTCCCCATCGTTGAGTAGGAGTGCAGGATTTTTGCCTTTGCGCAGTCCCTTTTCCGGGAACCGGACTCCAATTCGATGTGAACCGAGATTTAGAATTTCCATCCATAACCGCCCTTTTTTGTTAATTATTACGCAGTGTGGGGTGCTCCCCACATAGACAAACGGTAGCATTTTGTGCTATATTAGCATTAACTAACCGCTTTTGCACAAAGGAGCTCCCAATGAATCAAATATCCGCGCTTCCCAATCCGCTGGAAATTTTATTTCAGGAATACAATCAGGGCCGAATCGAGTCTGTCGGCTTCCGCAGCTTTACCCTGCACACTGGTGAGAGTAATAGCTACCGCACCCTGAAAAGTGCACTGATTGTTCCGGTGTCGGGTCGGGCCATCTTCTCATTTGAGCACGAACCCTTCATTGCCAAGCGAGGACTATTCCTGCACGGATGTCCCGACAAGACCCTGACCATTTCGGCTTTGGGCGAGCAGGATTTCCACTATATCAATATGTACTACGAAAACGACCGGCCTTTGCTGTTCTCCCACAAGCTCAAAAATCCGGAACAGACCTTTTCCATTCTGGAGCAGATCCTAAAGCTCCACCCGGACGCTGACATCCGCAGCCAGTACCAGCAAGAAAAGCTGACGGAAGAATTCTTCGCCCAGATTTTCGCAGATTTTCAGCCAGAGGAAACTTACAATGAAAGCCAAATCATGAGCATCCTGCTGGATTTCATCGCAGAGCACTATGCAGAGCCGCTGACGCTGGACGCACTGGCCGAGCAGGTCAATGAGAAAGCTGGACATGTCAGCTATCTCTTTTATAAGTACAAAAACATCCGTCCCATCGATTACCTCATCAATTATCGTGTCCGAATAGCCACTGAGCTTTTGCGTTCCGGCGACTACACTGTGACACAGGCCGCTCATGAGGTCGGCTACCGAGATGCCTGTTATTTCAGCCGCATTTACAAAAAACGGATGGGCTTTCCGCCCACCCGTATTCTGCCATAACCGAAATTTTTGATTTCAGGTTCCGTTAAGATGCACTGTACATGAAGTTGTACAGGGTCTCAGCAGAATCGATGACCCGTGCACCGTAGTCCATTACGTCATCATAATCCATCTCGATGACCTTCTGGTTGGCGATGGCGGGAACCTCCTGCACGACGGCGTTGGAGGTCAGCTGCTCCACCGCGTCGGCATCGGTGGAACCAAAGCGGTCTGCGCGGACGTAGACGATGATATCCGGGTTCATGGAGACCAGATTCTCCAGCGTCAGGCCGTTGCCGCCTTTGTCCAGAACATTCTCAGCGTTCAGGGCATTCAGCATACAACTGCTCATCTTGGAATTGAAGGCCACGAAGGTGCCATCGGCGTAGCCAGCCATGAACAGAACCTTCAGGGGCTCTCCACTCTGGCCGCTGACCTTGTCCATCAGCGCGTCGATTCTTTCCTGCAGCTCGTCAGCGTAAGCGTTTGCAGTCTCCTGCACGTTGAAGATCTCGCCGATGTTCCGCACATCCTCTACAATGTTATCCAGCGACTGATCAAAGGAAGCGCTAGCCAGCTCAGTGTAGACGGGAATGCCCAGCTCCTGATAGGACTGGACGGTGCCAATGCTGCTTTCGGTGAACATCAGAGGACCCTTGCCGAGAATCAGATCCGGCTCCGTGGCAAGGATGGTCTCCTTAGAAACAGACTTCTTATCGCCAAGGCTGTTCAGAGATGCAATTTCATCAGCAATGTCACCCTTCAGGGCATTGTCATTATCGAACACGCCGACGATTTTATCCTTGAGCCCCAGCTTGATGAGCAACTCAGTCATGGACAGCTGTGTGGACAGCACCTTCTCCGGTGCATGGTCGTAGGTCATATCTACAGCATTGCCATCAGCGTCATAAATCTGCAGGGTCAGGGGGTAAGAGGTCTCTTCGGCGGAGACGGTGCTCTCGGCAACAGACGAAGCAATCTCGGAGGAGGCAGCAACGGACGATGCCACAGAAGATGCAGTCTGACTGCAGCCAGTGGCCAGCATGACGGCTGCCAGTGCCGCGGCAGCAACACTCAGGGTTTTCTTTTTCATAAAGGTTCCTCTTTCTGCGGGGTACTCCCGCATTTTTGTTATAGATATTGAATCATCAGTTTTCCGTTGATCGGGCTGGGGTAGACACAGGCTTCGACATCAAAGATGCGGTGCAGGTTTTCGGGGGTCATCACCGCTTGAGGCTGGCCCTGCGTTACAATTTCGCCTTGTTTCATCAGATAGAGGTGGTCGCAGAACTGCGCCGCAAGGCTCAGATCATGCAGAGCAGCCAGGACCGTGATCTGCAAATCTTTGATGATTGAAAGGATTTCTAACCGATAACGGATATCCAGATGATTGGTCGGTTCGTCGAGGATCAGGATCTTGGGCGACTGGGTCAGCGCGCGGGCCAGAACCACCCGCTGTTTTTCACCGCCCGAAAGGGACTGGAAGTTCCGGTCGCGGTAGCTTTTCATGCCTACCTTGTCCAGTGCCTCCAAAGCCATCTCATAATCCCGCTCTTTTTCCTGCTCCAGCAGGGAGTGAAACGGATACCGTCCCATCAGGGCGATGTCCAGCACGGTATAGTCAAAATTGATCTGGTTGAATTGTCCCATCACCGCCATGTTCCGCGCCAGCTTTTTGCCGGAAAAGTGTGTGATGTCCTCGTCATCCAGACGAACGATGCCGCTGTCCATCTTTTGTGTGCGGTAGATGGAGCGGAGTAGAGTGGTCTTGCCGCTGCCGTTGGCACCCAGCAAGGCCGAGAATTTCCGGTCCGGCACCTCAATGGAGAGATTCCGAACGATGGTTTTTCCAGCAATCGAAACGCTGACGTTTTTCGCATCCAGTTTCATTCAATTGCCTCCAAATCCATATTTTTTACGCACCATCACATAGACGAAGAACGGCGCACCCACCAAGGCGGTGAAGATGCCCACAGGCAGCTCGGTGTTGGGAATCAGACTGCGGGCGATGGCATCTACCCAAAGCATGAACAGTCCGCCGGATAATGCTGCAATGGGCAGTAGTTTTCGGTGGGCTGTGCCGGCAATGGCGCGGGAAACATGCGGGATGATGAGCCCCACAAATCCGATAGTGCCGCAAACCGATACAAGTGCACCGGTCAGCACCGAGAGTACCAGCAGGTAAACCAACCGACACCGGAAGGTGTTGATGCCAATGGTGGAAGCTGCTTCCTCACCAAGCATCAGACCATCCAGTGTCTGGGCCTGCGTCCGAAAAAAGACTGCTGCTGCCAGTACGATCAGTACAATGGGGCCGATGTTTTTCCATCCGGCGCGGGTCAGGGAGCCCATCGTCCAGAACTTAATGGACATCATACCGTCCGAATCGCCTGCTACCGCAATGATAAAGTTGGAAAATGCTGTCAGCAGTGCATTGACGATCATGCCGGAGAGAATCAGCTTGACTGAGGTGGTCTTGCCATCCGCCGATGAGAGAGCCAATACGAGAAAGCAGGCACCGCCTGCTCCTACAAAGGCCCAGAAACCGGAAATCACGCCCAGCCCCAGAAAAAGCGAACCGGTGGCTCCCAGCGTTGCACCTGCCGACACGCCAAGAATGTATGGGTCTGCCATTGGATTTTGGACAACGGCCTGCATCACACAGCCGCAGAGGGCTAGCCCGCTTCCGGCCAGAAAGCCCAGAATAATTCGGGGCATTCGGATCTGCCAGACGATCTGTTCAAATGCCACAGATACCGAGGTGCCTGTGTCTGTCCCGAACAGGTGCCGAAGCAGGATCGATAGTGTATCTTGTACCGGAATGCGGACTGCTCCCATGCAAAGCGTAATGATTGCAGAAACAAGCGTTAGAATCATCAATAGAATGATCGTCAGTCGTGTCTTTTTCATATAGAAATCACCCTCTCAAGTGGTCAGAGGTTAGTTTTGACTACCCGAAAAGTATTTTACAGGCTGCTTACAGATTTGTCTATGGACAATTCTTTAAAGAATGGACGATTCTTAAAAACCGGATAGCCAAATTACTTTTTGTCAAGAGGGCTGGCACCGTCCGGCCCTCTCTCTTTTTATAAGCAAAACAAAGCCTGAAACTTCTTGATAAACCGAGAAGTTTCGGGCTTTTTCTTTTATGGATCTGTAAACGGACAGACAGAACTTTCCACCGCAGGAGAAGCAAATGTGAAAAACAGGGAGGTTTTCTTACATCTTCAAAACCGACTCCCAGATCTCCTCGACCACCGGAACACCAAGCTCGCGGTTTTCTTTGATGGTGCGCAGCATTCCCTCGCCGGGCCAGCGGACTTCGCCATCCGGTCTGGCCGGGGTGCTGGCCTTGATGTCCGCAAGGATGGCGCTGATGACGGCGTCGTTTTCATCGACGGTGCCAAATTTAGTGGGGTCGATCGCGATCATGATTTGGGTCAGACCGATCTCGTCGCCGAAGGTTCCGATGGTGTGGACGGCATTGCCGCCGGAAAGGAGGGTGGCGATCAAATCCAGCAGGATGGAGAGGCCGCTGCCCTTCCAGTAGCCGATGGGCAGTGCGCGGCCGCTCTTTTCGATGGCGGCGGGGTCTGTCGTGAGCTGGCCGTCCTCGTCGCAGCCGCCGGGTACGGGCAGCTGCCTGCCCGCCAGACGGGTGCTCTCCAGCTTGCCGTAGCTGAACTGGCTCAAGGCGCAGTCCACCATGACGTGCTGGCCGTCGGAGCGGGGGACAGCGAGGATGAGCGGGTTATTGCCGATGCGGCAGTCTTTGGCGCCCCAAGCAGGCATATTGGGGGCGGTGTTTGACCAGCAGATGCCGATGCAGCCTTTTTCGGCGGCCAGCCAGCCGTAGGTGCCGCCGCGCATCCAGTGGTTGTTGTTGCCCAATGCCACGATGCCGACGCCGTTCTCCTTGGCGAGGGCGCAGGCACGCTCCATTGCACGCTGTGCGTTCAGCGGGCCGAAGCCGCGATGGCCGTCCCAGCGCTCCATACTGCCCATGCGGGAGATGCACTCGGCGCGGGCAAGCGGGTCGATCTCGCCCTTTTCGAGGTAGCTCACCACCCGCGGAAAGCGATTCAGACCGTGGCTGTACACGCCGGAAAGGCTGTTCTGGGCGAAAATCACAGCGGCGTCTTTGGCGTCCGCCGGGGTGAAGCCGTGCTTTTCCAGCACGCGGGTGAACTGAGCGACCATTTCTTCGTAGGCGACACGTTTCATGAAAATCTCCTCCTGAGCAGTGTTTGAAAAGAATAATGTAAGCGCTTTCTTTACTTGATTATAGCATGACAAAAGAAAAAATCAAGTGTTTTCAAAAAGAAACGCAGACTTTTCAGCGAGAATTTGTAACCGCTTACATTTTGAGGAACACGCACACTCCTAAGATTTTACACTTTAACTGCTCTGCCTCTGAACAAGTTCCGGCTGCAAGGTGACAGAAGAATAGTCCTCGCCGTGCTCGATGCGGCTCTGCAGCAGCTGGACGCAGAGCAAGGCCACCTGCTCCGGTTTGTTGTCCACGGAAGTCAATTCCGGCTCGCACAGGCGGGCATAGGTGGAATTATCATAGCCCACCACGGCGGTCTCCTCGGGGACGCGGATGCCCGCCCGGAGCAGGGATTTCAGCACACCGGCAGCGGTCAGATCCTCACCGCAGAGAATGCCGTCCGGGCGGATGCCCTCGGCCAAAAGCTGCTGCACCACGCGGATGCCGTCCTCCAGCGTCTCGCCGGTTTCGAGAATATGCCCATCTGCGTCCAGACCGGCAGCGGCCATCCCGGAGAGGAAGCCCTTCGTCTTGGCAGCAGCGCTGTCGGTGGACTTATCCTTAATATAGTAGAGGTTCCGGCGTCCGGTCTTCACCAGATGCTCCACGGCCATCTCGACGCCCCGGCAGTCATCGACCATGACCGAATAGGCGTCCGGCAGAGCCAGCGTGCCGTTGGCAAGGACGACGGGCATTTTGCGCAGAAGGTTCTCCATCTCTGCCCCCTGACAGATGGTGTTGAAAATCGAGCCGACCAGGATGAGGCCGTCCACCTGCTTTTGCGCCACAGCCTGCAGGGTGCGCAGCGTCTCCGCCCTGTCGCCGCCGGTGTTGCAGAGGATGACCTCGTACCCTCTGCGGCCAAACTCGCGCTCGATGGTGTAGGCTGTGCGGGCATAGTGGGAATCCCGGATGTCCACTGTGAGCACGGCCACGGTGTGCAGGCTCTTGCTGACCATGCCCTGTGCAATGGCACTGGGGGCGTAGTTGCAGCGTTTGAGCACCTTTTCCACTTTGGCGCGGGTGTCGGCGCGGACAGTATCTTTGTGGTTGAGCACGCGGGAGACGGTGGCGATCGAGACGCCGGCTTCCCGTGCAATATCGTAAATATTCATAGACCCTCTTGTAAAATCAGATGTGGTTGGATGGTTAAAGCATACCCTGCCGCCGTGTGGTTGTCAAGATGAAGGGGAGACGGTGTACCGAAAAACTTGCCCTTGTCGCCAGCGGGAAACTGGGCTATAATAAAGCCACTCAGGCAAAGGATTTTAGTCGGAAGGAGGGGATGCAGATGGAGCTGTTTCGGCGTACACTGGCGGGGCTGCTGATGCTGGTAGTGGCGGTGTCGGTGGGCATCTGGGTGCAGGGAAAGTTTATCGACGCGGTGCGTCTGCCGACTCATACGCGGATGATCGGGGCGACGTATACGACCCTGAGTGACCCGTTTTATGAGACCATCAACGATGAGATCCAGATGCAGATCAAGAGCAACGGCGATCTGCTCCTGGTGCGCGACCCGGGACAAGACCAGGAGAGGCAGAATCAGGAGATCGAGGATATGCTCAATAAGGGCATTGAGCTGCTCATCGTGAACCCGGTGGATTATGTGGGCGTGACGCCTGCGCTGGAAAAGGCGAGGGAAAAGGGCGTTCCGGTCATCCTCATCGACTCCAAGGTGGACGACCCGGAGCTTGTCACCTGCACCATCACCTCCAACAACTACGGCGCCGGTCTGCTGGACGCCCGTCACCTCATCAGCCAGACCAAGAACGCCCGCATCGTGCTGCTGTCCAACTCGGATTCGTTCTCCAGCTGGGACAGACTTTCAGGTTTCTGCCAGACCCTGACCAAAAGCGGCAACGACTACCGGATCCTGGAGCTGCGGGACTGCGGCGGCGAGCTGAACCGTGCCATGCGCGCGATGGAGCAGCTGTTGGAGACCTTCCCGCGCATTGACGTCGTGATGGCCGTCAACGAGCAGGCGGCCCTGGGTGCAATGGCGGCGCTGGAAGAAAAGGGTGCGCTCTCGTCCACTTTGGTCTACAGCGTGGACGGCTCACCGGAGGCGAAAGCCCTGATCTCCGAAGGGCTGATGACGGCCACCTCGGCACAGTCGCCTCTCCGCATCGGCCGGATGGCGGCAGAGGTGGTGTACGAGATCCTGGAGGGTAAGCCGTACCTGACCAACATCGTGGTGCCGGTAAATCAAATCACGCAGGAGGATATTCTGCGCTACGGCACGGAGGGCTGGCAATGAAAACTGAAAATTTGTCCATCGGCCTCCGGGTGCTCTACCATGCCATTGAGTGGCTGACGGTGTTTCTGATCCTGCTCATCTTTGCGGTGCAGATCATCACGCCGCTCTACGCGGTGAGAGTTGGCCGTGCAGACTCGTTTTTGCAGCAGCTGCAATGGCTGCCGTACCGCCCCGGTGTGCTTGCCCTAGGCGTGATGCTGGCAGCGGTGGGCACCATCCTGAGCAAGTGCTCCCATGAGGTGGACAGCGGCTTTCTCTCCCGCAGCAGCTGGCAGTTATATTTATTGGAGGGCGTGCTGTACAGTGCCTCGGCGCTGATCTTCCAGCAGAACTGCGACAAAATCGCTCTGTTTGCGATCGTGGATATGGTGGACGACCCGCGCTCTCTCCGGCAGAAGCGCTTTCTGAGCGCCATGATCGTGGTGTACCTTTTCTGCAACATGGACGCCGCCACCAGCGCCCTCCATGCCGTGACGCTGAAACAATACCTGGCTTTTTACAGCCTGCACACCCGCAGCGTCCTGCAGCTGGTGATCGAGAGCCTGTCGGCGCTGGAAATGATCCTCTTCATCCTGTACATGGTGCTGTTCATCAGCCAGCAGACCAGCGAGAAACAGGAGATCCTGAACCTGAACCAGCAGCTGCAGCAGGCCAACGAGCAGCTGCGCATCTACGCCGAGGAGAGCGCCCACACCGCACAGGTGCAGGAGCGCAACCGCCTTGCGCGCGAGATCCACGACACGTTAGGCCATGTGCTCACGGGCATCACGGCGGGCGCGGACGCCTGCATCCAGATGATGGACGACTCGCCCGAGATGGCACGGCATCAGATGGAGCTGATAGCCGACACCGCCCGCAACGGCATGAACGATGTCCGACGCTCGGTCAAGGCACTGCGGCCGGACTCGCTGGAAAAAGAAAACCTCTCGGGTGCGCTCAACAAGATGTGTACCAGCATGGCGCAGAGCAGCGGCGCGCAGATCCAGCTGGAAGAGTCGCTGGCCGGGCTGACGCTCTCGCAGGATGAGGAAGACTGCGTCTACCGCACCGTGCAGGAGGGCATCACCAACGCCATCCGCCACGGTCACGCCACCCGGGTCCAGGTGCGGTGCCATATCGAGGACGGCGTGCTGGAAGTGTCGGTGAGGGACAACGGCATCGGCTGCAAGAGCGTGACGCCGGGCTTTGGCTTGCAGCATATGCAGGAGCGGATGCTCATGCTGGGCGGCACGTTCTGGTATGAGAACAGCGACGGGTTCTGCATCCGGGCAGAGATCCCTCTGCGCAAGACCCCGGGCAGTGAAAAGAGGAAACAGGAGGAAACGGTATGATAAAGGTGCTTCTGGCCGACGACCAGGAACTGATCCGTCAGAGCCTCAGCTTTGTGATGAGCAGGCAGGAAGACATTGAGATGGTGGGTACAGCCGCCAATGGCCGTGAAGCGCTGGAACTCGTGGAGGAAAAGCAGCCCGACGTGGTGCTGCTGGACATTCGGATGCCCGAGATGGACGGCGTGGAGTGTACCCGCCGCATCAAGCAGGAGTTTCCGGGCATCAAGGTCATCATCCTGACCACCTTTGACGATGACGATTATGTGTTTGACGCTCTGCGGTACGGCGCTTCCGGCTACCTGCTCAAGGGCGTCTCGGTGGACGGCCTGACCAACGCCGTGCGGGAGGCCGCGCGCGGCGGCTCCATCATCGCCCCGGATGTGGCGTCCAAGGTCTTGCAGATGTTCTCCCGCATGGCACAGGGCGACGTGCAGGTGCGCGTGAACAAAAAGAATGCACTGGAGCTGACCAAGATGGAGTGGCAGGTCATCCGCGAGGTGGGCTGCGGCCTCTCCAACAAGGAGATCGCGGGCAGACTCTATCTCTCCGAAGGCACGGTGCGCAACTACATCAGCAGCATCCTGCGCAAGCTGGAACTCCGTGACCGCACCCAGCTGGCCATCTGGGCGGTGCAGAACCAGAACAGCCAGCCGGAGGCAGACGTATGAGCCGGTACTGGAAAGCCGCGCTGCCCTTTCTGCTGGCGGCGGTCATCATTCTGGCGGCTGCCAGCCGTCCGGTGGTGCTGCACATCGGCTTCCCGTGTGACAGCTATTGGAATGTCCCGGGCGAGAACTACTATACCTTTATTGACGCCGCCATTGAAAAGTTTGAGGCAGAGCACCCCAACGTGAAAGTCGAGTACACCAGCGGCATCCGGGTCGAAGACTACACCGAATGGCTCAGCGGCCAGTACCTGCTGGGGCAGGAGCCGGATGTGATGGTGATCCTTCCCGAGGACCTTGTAATTTTCAGCGATACAGCTTCCCTGCGGGAGCTGGATCCCTTCATGAAGCAAGACCCGGAAGCGGATCTGAGCGGCTTTTACCCGGCGGCATTGCAGGCCGGAGCCGACAAGGGGAAACAGTATGCGCTGCCGCTGGAATGCGTGCCGCAGATGATGTTCATCAATAAGACACTGCTCCAAAAAGAGCACATCCGCATCCCGGATAACGATTGGACGTGGGATGAGTTTTACAGCCTGTGTGAGCAGCTGACGAGAGACACGGACGGGGACGGCATCGTTGACCAGTTCGGCGTCTACGATTACGGCTGGGAAGAGGCGCTGGTGGCCAACGGCTGTTCGCTGTTCAGTGAGGACGGCCAGCACTGCCTGCTGAACCAGAGCGCACAGGAGTCTGCCGTACAGTTTGCGCGGAAGATCTACCAGCTCAACGCCGGAACGGATCTGAGCGAAAAGACCTTCGACGAGGGCAGAGTGGCGTTCCGCCCGATGCTCTTTTCCGAGTACCGCAGCTATGAGCCGTATCCGTGGCGCATCAAGCGCTCGTCGAACTTTGAGTGGGACTGCATCGCCATGCCCAGCGGCACAAGCGTCGGCGGCGGCAACTACTCCCGGCTGAGCACCCTCATGCTGGGCATCAGCCAGCGCACAGAGCATTCCCGGCTGGCGTGGGAGCTGCTGAAGACCATTGCCTGCACCGAAGAGATGCAGACGATGGTCTACACCGAGTTGAGCGGCGTGTCCGCCCTGCACAGTGTGACGGAATCGGATGAGGTCGCCCAGCTGCTTCAGCTGGACTCGCAGGACACCGCCTCCCGCGGAATGTCTACTCTGCCTGCCATCATGGAGGATACGCTTGCCACGCCCCGCTTTGCGCGGTATCATCAGGCGATGGAGAGCGCCGACCGCCTGATCACCGAGGCCATGTCGGCGGACAAGAACTTTGAATTGCAGCTGCTGCAAATTCAGCAGCAGCTCGACGTCACATTGACAAGCTGACAAAAAATCCACGCAGAAAGCCCGCTTTTGTGCAAACTGCTGCATAAAAGCGGGCTTTTATTCGACTATTTGACGAAAGAAGTGACATTTGTCATGTTTTGTTTGGCAGAATGTCACATTCCGGTTGTGACATTCTACAGCTGTGAACAGGACATGAACATGGTATGATAAAGCCATGAAAATCAGATGGGCCTGCGCGAGGCTCATCCGAGAAGAGCAAGATCTGTTTGGAAAAATCAGGAGGAAAAATCACATGAAGAAGATTTCTCGTCGTTCGTTTCTCGCTGTCTGCGGCGCTATGGCTGCAACTGCTGCCCTGACCGCCTGCGGCGGTTCTTCCGCTTCTACCGCCGGCACTGCTGCTTCCGGTTCCACTGCCGGTTCTGCTGCATCCGGTGAGGTCTTTGAGCTGAAGCTCTCCACCACCCAGACCGATACTTCCATGATCTATCAGGGCCTGTAGGCTGCTGCCGACAAGGTCGCTGAGGACACCGACGGCCATGTGAAGGTCACCATCTATCCTTCCAGCCAGCTGGGCGGTGAGGAAGACATGATCGACCAGGCTCTGCAGGGCATGGGCATCGCCGTCCTGACCGACGCAGGCCGTCTGTCCAGCTACGTCAACGACATCGGCATCATGAACATGGCCTACATCGTGGACAACTACGAGGACGGCATGAAGCTGATGGCTACCGATACCTTCAAGGGCTGGGACGCTGACCTGGCCAACAACGGCATCTGCGGCCTGTGCTACAACTACTACGACGGTGCTCGTTCCTTCATGGGCCACAAGGCTTACAACACCCCCGCCGATCTGAAGGGCGCTGTCATCCGCACCCCCGGTGCTGACCCGTACGTTGAGTCCATCTCCGCTATGGGCGCTACCCCGTACAACATCGCATGGTCTGAGGTCTACAACGGCATCCAGACCAAGTCCATCGACGGCTGCGAAGTCCAGTACACCTCCGCTGTTTCCAGCAAGATCTACGAGGTCTGCGAGTACGTCAGCAAGACCGAGCACATCAACCTGTTCAACATGGTCATCTGCGGTCAGGCATGGTTCGACAAGCTGCCCGCTGAGTATCAGGAAGTCATGAAGAAGGACTTCAACGACTGCGCATACAACAATGCTCAGGACATCATCGCTGCTCAGGCTGACATGGAGAAGACCCTGACCGACAACGGCATGACCATCGTCGAGGTCGATAAGGACATCTTCCGTGAGGCTGTCAAGCCCGCATACGAGAAGCTGGGCTGGACCGAGCTGCGCGAGCAGCTGTACAAGGAAGCCGGCGTCGAGGCCTGATCCCTTAAAAAGCTGAATCGACCATAACCTAAATGTCCTCCTGCATGGCAGCTCGCTGTGCAGGAGGTATTGTGAATAAGGACGACTTTCTATGAAGAAATTTTATGAAAAAGTCTGTAAGCTGGAAGAGCTGATCGCTCTGATCCTGGTTGCAGGCATTGCGGTCCTCGTCTTTGTTTCGGCGCTGATGCGTACCGTTGGCCATCCGCTGAACTGGGCACAGGACGTTGCACTGATCGCCTTCGCATGGCTGATCTTCCTCGGCAGCGACGTCGCAATGCGCGGCTCCGGCCTGATCGGCGTTGATCTGTTCGTCAAGAAGTTCCCCGCCGGTGTGCAGAAGGTTCTGGACATCCTGTTCAAGGTCATCATCGCAGCGTTCCTCTGCGTGCTGATCTACTACGGCTACGGCATGACCACCACCGGCTGGGCACGTCAGATCACTTCTCTGCACATCAGCTACAGCTGGGTCACGATGGCTGTGCCTGTCGGCTCCTTCTTTATGCTCATCTCCACCATCCTGAACATCATTGAGCGCGTCAAGACGCCCGCTGGTCAGGAAGTCAAACACGAAGCAGGGAGGGACGTCGGCTAATGTTTATTGCAATCGGTATCTTCTTTGTGTTTCTGCTGCTGGGTATGCCCGTGGCATTCTCCATCGGTCTGTCGGGCTTCTCGTTCTTTATGATTCGCGACCTGCCCATGACCGTTCTGGTGCAGAAATCCATTTCCACTTCTCAGAGCTTTACCATGCTGGCCATCCCCCTGTTCATTCTGGCCGGCAACCTGATGAACAGCTGCGGCATCACCAAGCGCCTGATGCGCTTTGCCAACGCCTGCACCGGCCATATGTACGGCAACATCGGTCAGGTCTCCTGCCTGATGTCCACCCTGATGGGCGGCGTCTCCGGTTCTGCGGTTGCAGATGCTTCGATGGAGTGCCGCATCCTCGGACCTGAGATGACCCGTCTGGGCTACGACCGCGGCTGGTCTGCCGCCATCAACGGCCTGTCCGGCCTGATCGTCGCCACCATTCCGCCGAGCATGGGCCTGATCATCTACGGCACCGTCGGCGAGGTGTCCATTGGCCGTCTGTTCATGGCTGGCTGGGTCCCCGGCATCCTGATGTGCGTGCTGCTGATGCTGGCCGTCACCTGGAGCGCCCGCCGCTTCGGCTACAAGCCCGAGCATGATCATCCGGCTCCGCTGTCTGAGATCCTGAAGGCTCTGCTGGATAGTATCTGGGCCATTCTGTTCCCTGTCCTGCTGATCGTCCTGATCCGCTTCGGCATCATGAGCCCCACCGAGTCCGGCTCCTTTGCCTGCGCATACGCCCTGCTGGTCGGCACCGTGTTCTACCACGAGCTGACTTGGGAGAGCCTGCTGCAGACCCTGCGCGACAGCGTGAAGGACATCACCGTCATCACCATCATCCTGGCGTTCTCCGGCGTGTTCGGCTACGGCATCGTGTTCGATAACATCACTGTCACCATTGCAAACGCTCTGCTGGGCATCACCAGCAACAGCGCGATCCTGCTGCTGCTGGTCGTCGTCTTCCTGCTGATCTGCGGTATGTTCATGGAGACCACCGTTATCGCCCTGATCCTGACCCCCATCCTGCTGCCCGTCATGCGCAGCATCGGCGTCAACGAAGTCGTGTTCGGCATGATCATGATGACCACCGTCACCTTCGGCGTCATGACTCCCCCTGTCGGCACCGCGCTGTATGCCGTGTCTGACATCATGGAGTGTCCCATTGAGGAGACCTTCAAGAAAGGCTGGCCCTTCTACCTCGCGATCGTGTGTGTCATCCTGTTCATGATATTCTTCCCGCAGGCGGTGCTCTTCCTGCCGAACCTCGTGTACGGCGCTTAAATCAAGCGTTCCACATCTCTCCGATTCTTCTATCTAACAAAGCAGAGCCTGTCTTTCCTGCCTTGGAAAGGCAGGCTCTGTGCCTTTTATGGAGGGTTTTATGAAACCGACAACAGATTTTCCGTTCCTGCTGGACAACCCCCGGGCGTGGCGCACCTATCTGGGAGGCCGGATGCTGGACGCCCTGCACGGTGACTCCAACGGCGAGGACGGGCATTTCCCTGAAGAGTGGATACTTTCCACCGTCGCCGCCCGCAACGCCGGACGGGAGCAATTCCCCGAAGAGGGCATGAGCCACCTGCGCGGCACCGACGTCACCCTGAAATCGGTGCTGGAAAGCGATACGGAGGGCTATCTCGGCAAGGGCGCGGCACAGCCCACCCTCGGCGTGCTGACCAAGCTCATCGACAGCGCCGAGCGCCTGACTCTGCAGGTGCATCCCGACAAGCCGACGGCCCTGCGGCTGTTCCAGAGCCAGTACGGCAAGACCGAGTGCTGGCACATCCTCAGCGGCCACCCCGTGAACGGCGAAGAGCCCTGCATCTACTACGGCTTCCAGCCGGACATGACCCGCGCGCGGTGGGAAGCGCTGTTCCACGCACAGGATATTCCCGGGATGCTGGCCGGGATGCAGAAATACCCGGTGCATCCGGGCGACACCATCCTGATCGAGGGCGGTATGCCCCATGCCATCGGCGCGGGCTGCTTCCTCGTGGAGATCCAGGAGCCGACGGATTATACGATCCGGGTGGAGCGCACGACGCCCAGCGGCTTTGCCGTGGCCGACAGTATGTGCCATCAGGGGCTTGGCTTTGAAAAGATGTTCGAATGCTTCCACTATGAGCCGCACAGCCGCGAGGAGATCCACGACCGCTGGTTCATCGAACCGGAAACGGTGCTGAAAACGGCGGGCGGAAGCATCACCACGCTGGTGGGCTATCGCAATACGCCGCTCTTCCGTCTGGACGAAGTAAACGTCTCCGACACCCTGACGGTGGACTGCCCGCCGCGCGGCAGCGGCATCTATGTGCTGGAAGGCGCAGGGACCCTGAGCGCAAACGGCCGCAGCCTGCCTCTGAAAAAGACCGACCAGCTCTTCGTCCCCGCTGGAACGGGAAGATTTACACTGGATGCGGAGGCTCCGCTGAGGGTCCTGCATTTCTTTGGCCCTGAACAGAAACAATAAATTCCAATGTAAAAAAGACCTCCGCAGCCTTGAAAGGCTGCGGAGGTCTTCTGCTATAGGGGAGAGGTCACTTCCGTGCGATCATCTCGGTGTAGGCCAGCACCAGCGGGCCGACGCCCTTTGCATCGTTGCAGACCACCGGCTCACTGAAATAGTAAGCCAGCGAGCCGTCGCGGTGGTCCTTGCCGCCGAGGCCGGCCACGAGGCAGATGCCGTCCAGCTGCAGGCTGCCGTCCGGGTTCTTGCTCAGATACTTGTCACAGGTGCCGTAGAAGGCTTTCTCGGCCCATGCGGCCATCCGCTTGGGCAGGTAGCCGAGACGCACGCCCTTGAGCACAGCGTAGGCGAAGAGGGCCGTGCCGCTGGTCTCGAGGTAGTTGCCCTCGACGCCGGGGTGGTCCATCACCTGCCAGAACATGCCGGTCTCCTCGTCCTGGAACTTGTGGACGTCCTCAATGGTCTGCTTGAACATCGCCATGATGCCGCGGTACTCGTTGTACAGCTGCTCATCCATCCGCTCCAGCACGTCCACCATCGCCACCATGAACCAGCCCATGGCCCGCAGCCAGAAGTTGGGGCTGCAGCCGGTGACGGGGTCGGCCCAGTACATCTGGCGGCTCTCGTCGTAGCCGTGGTAGTACAGGCCGGTGGTTTCGTCCCGCATGTGCTTTTGGATGTTCATGAACTGCTTGTAGCTGTCGATGCAGCCCTGCATCTTGTTGTAGCGGGTCTCGTACTCCATATAGAAGGGCTGGGCCATGTAGGTGCCGTCCAGCCAGACCTGCCACGGATAAATGTCCTTGTGCCAGAAGTTGCCCTCCTTGGTGCGGGGCTGGGTGAGCAGCTGACTGCGGATGGTGTCGATGGCCTTGCGGTACTTCTCGTCGCCGAAGATGTCGTAGAGGATGAACAGGTTTTTGCCCTGATTCACATTGTCGAGGTTGTACTCCTTCGGGTCGTAGGTCTTGATGGAGCCGTCTTCCTGCACGAACCAGTCGATGAAATCCCTGGAAAATTTCAGGTACTTCTCGTCGCCGGTAGTCTTATACAGGCTCAGGCAGGCGGTGATCATGCAGCCGTCGATGTAGTTCCACTTGTTGGGCTTGCCGCTGCGGACCTTCTCGATGTTCCACATGGGTGCCTCGGCGCTGGAATTGGCGATGAGGTAGTCCACATAATCGCCCAGCATGGACAAAATCTCTTCATGAGTCATGGCTTAGTCCTCCTCAAAATGGCCGACGTTGGCAAAGCGCAGACGATCGCCCTCGTAGCCCTCGATCTTGACGTTGTGCAGCTTGATATTCTTGACGTTCTCGGCGTAGATGGCCAGCTTCTTGACCAGCGGGCGGTTGTCGGCCATGGCAGCCTGACCCTCCTTGGCGTCGGGGTCGAAGGTGATGGTGACATTCTTCATGGAGACGCCCTCGATGGGCTGCTCGGGCAGACCGTCGAAGTAGCAGCCCGCAAACTGTGCATCGGTGGCCACGATGTCTTCCATGGTCAGGGTGCCGAGCTTCGGGGTGTACTCGTCCACGGGCAGAGCCTCGCGGCACTGGACATAGGGGCTGTGGCCGTCCGGGTCGCAGAAGTAGAACATATTGATGACGAAGGGAGCCTTGACGCCCCGCATCTCCACGTTGCGGAACACCAGACCGTCGATGACGGCGGTGTTGCCGCGGCCGCGGCGGGTCTTGACGCGGAGGCCGCGGTCGGTGTGGTCCATGAGGCACTGGGTGACCACCATGTCCTTGACGCCGCCGCTCATCTCGCTGCCGATGACGATGCCGCCGTGGCCCTTGTCCAGCAGGCAGTTGCGGATGACGGTGTGTTCGCAGCTCTTCTTGAGCTTCATGCCGAGGAAGACCTTGCTGGCCTTCATGGCGATGCAGTCGTCACCGACGTGGATGTTCACGCCGATGATGCGGATGTACTCGCAGCTCTCGGGGTCGATGCCGTCGGTGTTGGGGGCGTTGTAGGGGTTGTTGATGTTAAAGTTCAGCAGGTCGAGGTGTTTGACGAAGATGGGGTGGATGGTCCAGGAGTAGCTGTTCTGCACGGTGATGCCGTGGAGGCAGACATTCTCGCTGTCCACCATCGCCACGGCGCGGGGACGCCATGCGATGCGCTTGACCTTGGGGTCGACCCACCAGTCGCCGTTCTGGGCGTCGCAGTCCAGCGTGCCTTCGCCGGTGACGACGACGTCATGCACCTGGGTGATGTTCAGCAGGCCCGCAAAGCTGTTCAGCGGGTTGCCCTCCCAGCCGGTGAGGTAGTATTCGTCCACTTCGTTCTCGCTGGGGATGACGCCGGGCAGGATGGGGTAGTGGGTGCGGTCGTTGTCGCCCAGCAGCACAGCGCCCTTCTCGAGGTAGAGGGTGGTGCAGCTCTTCATGAAGAGGCTGGCGGTGCGGTAGCGGCCAGCGGGGACATATACCGTGCCGCCCTTGGGGCAGGTGGAAAGAGCAGCCTGCAGCCTGCCGGTGTTGTCGGTCTCGCCGTCGGCGACGAGGCCATAGCGGGATGCGTCCACAAAGAAGCTCTCGGTTTCGGTGGTGAAGTCCAGCTTCAGATGCTCACCCTCAGCGTCTACCTCCACGGTGTAGGTGGTGGACGGAGTCAGGGAGAAGAGGGAGAACACGTTGGTGTTGCAGCTTTCGTAAATGGTCTTGCCGTTCAGAGCCACGGCGAAGGGGTGCTCCGGGCGGAAGCACTTGCCGTTTTCCAGCTCGAAGACGGCGCTGCGGGTCATGGAACGGATGAGAGACAGATTCATTTTTACAGCCTCCTGAGTTATTTGCGTAGATTTGCGGCTTGCCCGCAGAGGGCGGGCATGGTACACTGGAGATAAGAAGATCAGAGCACTGCCCCGGCGGGGCAGGCATAGCAAGAAGGGGGAAGGGCGGATGCGCGCCGAACGGGAAAAACTCAACGCGAAGATCACGGCGGGAGCGCTCAAGCTGGCCGGTGGGCGGCTCGAGCTGCCTGCCGAGATGTGCCATATCGTTCTGTTTTCGGGCGGCAGCTGCACGGTCCAGTGCGGGGACATGTCGCTCCTGGTCAGCCCCGGCTGCGCACTGCTGCTGGGGCCGGGGGCGTGGGCGGTATCGCAGGCAGGCCACACCCAGCCGGAAATGCTGGGGTGCGGGTTCCCGCTGGCAGTGCTCCACGAGATGAAGAACGCCACCGGCGAAGATTTCCTCCGCCTTTTTGCACCGGGCAGCCAGATGGCCCTTTACGGCAGCATCCAGTGGGCCAGCCGTCTGCGGACGCTGCTGGAGATGATGCGGAGCGCCATGGGCGAGCCGGAGTATCCCGGCGGGCTGTACCTGGCACTGACGCTCCACTATGTGGAGCAGGAGCACCGGGCGCAGAGCGCCGCCGACGCCCGCCCCCGCAACGAGACGGTGGAGCAGATCTGCGCTTATCTTGCGGCAAACTACCAGCAGAAGCTTTCCCTCACCGAGGTGGCGGCGCGGTTCTACATCTCGCCCTACTATCTGAGCCGGCTGTTCCGGCGGGTGACGGGGCAGTCCATCGTGGACTACATCAACGCCCGCCGCATCGAGGCGGCACAGAAGCTTCTGGAAACGACAGAGCTGAGCATCGGCAGCGTGGCCGAGCAGACCGGTTTCGCCTCTGCGGCCCACTTCCGCCGCGTTTTTCGGGAGACGATGGGCGTCGGGCCGCTGCAATACCGGAAGAGCAGAAAATAGAGTGCCACAAAAGCCTCTCCCTTTGGGAGAGGTGTCACCGAAGGTGACGGAGAGGGCAAGCCAGCTTCGACAAAGCCGCTGCGCAGCGATAAGCAACCTCTTTGTCGGAGCAATATTATCGCAACGTCCGTACATCTCCGTCGGCGTCCTTGCCCTCTCAGGCGCTCACGCGCCAGCTCTCCCAAGGGGAGAGCCTTTGACATTGGAAATGCCCCCTGTGTCCTCTCTACGGGAAGAGGCACAGGGGGCATTCATGTTTGTCGGGATGATCCGAGCGGCGGGGGCTTCAGCTTAGCCCTTGACAGCACCGGCGGAGATACCTTCGACGAACTGATCCTGTGCGCAGAAGAACACGATGAGCTGCGGCAGGATAGAGATCAGGGACAGGGCCAGAATGCGGTTCCAGGCAAAGCCCGTATCACCGTCCATGGACAGCTTGACGAACAGGGACATGGGGTACTTTGCAGGGG
>ERZ1673748.1566-NODE-1566-length-21126-cov-4.493902_pt1 | contig 21126 bp, 20 predicted proteins | sample MGYA00580196_ERZ1673748 | MGnify/ENA primary metagenome ERZ1673748 (study PRJEB41218, sample SAMN15661796) | gut metagenome | host: Homo sapiens | place: Canada: London | collected 2015-08-20/2019-03-30 | study: EMG produced TPA metagenomics assembly of...
CAGCAGCCAGTATCCCGTTAGCATTAGATAAAGCTGCTTCATCAGGCAGAATCAAAAGAGGCGACATACTGTTGCTTCAAGGCGTTGGCGGCGGATTTACTTGGGCCAGCGTTCTGTTGAAATACTAAGGAGAATAACTTGAGTACAAAATTTGCATTTGTATTCCCGGGACAGGGAAGTCAGGCAGTAGGAATGTTGGATTCCTTAAAGGACGAACCTGTCGTCCAAGAAACTATGCAGGAAGCTAACGAAGCCCTCGGATTTGATTTAAATAAATTAATCGCAGAGGGACCTGCTGAAGATTTAAATCTAACTGTCAATACTCAGCCCGCTCTTTTAGCCGCAAGTATTGCAATGTACCGTTATTACTTGTCGTTGGGCGGCAAAAAGCCTGAAGTAATGGCCGGACACAGCCTCGGCGAATACACTGCTCTTGTTGCGGCCGGTGCTTTGGATTTCAAAGAAGCTCTGAAATTGGTCCGCTACCGTGCAGAACAAATGCAAAAAGCCGTTCCGGTTGGACAAGGTTCTATGGCTGCCGTTCTCGGATTGGCCGATGATGTAGTTAAAGATATCTGTGCTAAAGCTTCCGACCTCGGCGTTGTCGAAGCAGTCAACTTCAATACCCCGGGTCAGGTTGTAATCGCAGGCGAAGTTGAAGCTCTTAAAAAAGCCATGCAGCTTGCAACTGAAGCCGGTGCAAGACGCGCTCTTCAATTAAAAGTTTCCGGTCCTTTCCATTCCAGCTTAATGAAGCCGGCTGCCGATGCGCTCAAAGTCCGCTTGGAAGAAGTAGAAGTGAAAGCTCCGAGCATTCCGGTTTTGCACAATATTGACGTTAAAACAAGAACTGACGCAAAAGACATTAAAGAAGCTTTGGCAGCGCAGGCCGCCAGTGCCGTTCTCTGGGCAGAAACCGTCAGAGAAATGGCTAAATTGGGCGTTACTATGATTTATGAGTGTGGCCCTGGAGCTGCTTTGAGCGGCATGGTCAAGAGAATTACTCCTGACGTCAAGGCAATGGCTCTAAACAGCCAAAAGGCCTTGGCTGAAGCAGCAGAACAAACAAAGGAACAAAACTAAAATGACAAAATCTATTTTTACACCCAATGCATTAGAAGGGGAAACTATCGTAGTTACCGGTGCTTCCAGAGGTATTGGAGCTGCGATTTTTGAAGCTTGCCTGAAGGCGGGAGCTACCGTTATTGGGACTGCGACATCCCAATCCGGAGCTGAAAAAATTACAGCTAAGGCCAAAGAACTTGGATTAAAGGGCTGCGGCAAGGTTTTAAATATTGCCGACAGAGCCCAAACCGATGCATTTGCTGCCGAAGTCGAAAAAGAATTCGGTGCAGTCAGTGTTCTTATCAATAATGCCGGTATTACCAGAGACACTCTTGCTCTCAGAATGAAAGACGAACAGTGGGATGCCGTCATCGAAACGAATCTCACCGGCACTTTCCGTTTGACCCGCTGCTTCTTGAAAGGCATGATGAAGGCTCGTAAAGGCAAGATTATTAACCTCTCTTCTATCGTCGGTATGATGGGCAACGCCGGACAGGCTAACTATGCCGCTGCAAAAGCCGGCTTGATAGCGATGAGTAAGTCTATCGCTCGTGAGCTCGGCGCCCGCGGCATTACCGTTAATTGCATTGCTCCGGGATTTATCGCCACAGATATGACCGACGCTCTTTCTGACGATCAGAAGAAAGCTTTGTCTGCACAGATTCCTTTGGGTCGACTCGGAGCGGTCGAAGACATCGCTAATACAGCCGTTTTCCTTGCTTCTGATGCCGCTTCCTATATCACCGGACAAGTGATTGAAGTTAACGGCGGAATGCGCATGTAAAAAATTAAAGAATCCTGAGCCTGAAGTCGGCCGTACCCGATTTCGTAAATGGACGGTTGTAATTGCGGAAAGGCCGATCAGTTTATAAACAAGAATGGCCTTTTTGAGTAGTACAAAGCTAAATAGGCTCTGGTAAAATAGCAAAATTAGGCCTTATGAAGGCAAACCATATTTTTTTATAAACCAATAGAGGTAAAAAATGGACAATATCGAACAACAAGTCAAAAAAGTCGTTGCAGAACAGTTGAGCATTAACGAAGCAGACATCAAAGATGACAGCGCTTTCATCGCAGACCTCGGTGCTGACTCTCTCGACACAGTTGAACTCGTTATGGCTTTGGAAGACAACTTCGGTATCGAAATCCCTGACGAACAACAAGAAAAAATCCAGACAGTTCAAGACGCTATTGACTTCATCAAGGCCAACAAGAAGGCCTAATTATTAGAAGCACCTCAAGGAGAGTTGAATGCGTAGAGTTGTCGTAACCGGCATCGGCATGGTCAGCCCGCTGGGAAATGATGCAAAAACCAGCTGGGAAAATGCTCTTGCCGGAAAATCCGGCGTTTCAAAGATCACTCAATTTGATGCCTCCGCTTTCGGCTCTCAGATTGCCGGTGAAGTTAAAGGCTTTGAAGTAGAAAAATACCTTCCCGCAAAGGAAGCAAGACGTTTCGACAGATTCATTCATTTCGGTGTTGCTGCCGGTTTGATGGCTCTGGAAGACAGCGGACTTGTTATCGACGACGAGTTGGCTTTGCGGGCTGGATGTGCCATTGGCAGCGGAATCGGTGGTTTGCCGGAAATCTGCCGCAACTATCAGATGTACATTGATAGAGGTGCCAGAAGAATTTCCCCATTCCTGATTACCGGCAGTATCGCCAATATGGTCTCCGGACAGCTTTCCATCATGAAGAACTTGAAGGGCCCGAGCGTAGCTTACTCTACAGCTTGCACCACAGGTCTTCATAGTATCGGAGAAGCAGCCTGGATGATTAAGCGCGGAGATGCCGATGTCATGATCGCCGGCGGCGCAGAATCTACCGTTTGCGTATTAGGCGTTGGCGGTTTTGACTCCATGCATGCCTTATCCAGAAGAAATGACAGCCCAGAAACGGCTTCCAGACCTTTTGATAAGGATAGAGACGGTTTTGTCCTCGGTGAAGGTGCCGGTGTCGTGGTTCTTGAAGATTACGAATCTGCTAAGAAACGCGGTGCAACTATCTACGGTGAAATTTTAGGCTACGGCCTCACTGCTGATGCTCACCATATCACCACGCCAAGTTCCGACGGTCCTCGCCGCTGCATGCTCAACGCCATTAAACAAGCCGGTATTAATCCCGATGAAATTGATTACTTGAACGCTCACGGTACTTCTACCGTGGTGGGAGATATCAACGAAACAAAGGCGATTAAGGAAGCTTTCGGCGACCACGCTAAGAACATGGTTGTCAATTCGACAAAATCCATGACCGGACACCTTCTCGGAGGTGCCGGCGGTATTGAAACCGTATTTTCTTTGCTCGCACTGAAAAATCAGGTTTCTCCTCCGACAATTAATATTTTTGAGCAGGATCCTGAGTGCGATTTGGATTATTGCGCTAATACGGCTCGAGATATGAAGATCCGTTATGCCATGAAAAATTCTTTCGGATTTGGTGGAACGAATGGTTCTTTGGTGCTCGGCTCCGTATAACTTAATTACAAAAATGTAGTTTGTTGGGGTACGTTTTTAGGACGTACCCTTTCGCATTTTTTCGAACAACTTGTCCATATGGATTCAATCTGTTTTGGATCCATCCGGACAAGTGGCTCAACCGAATAGAGAGATATGCAAAATATTAGAAATTTTTCCATCATTGCTCATATCGACCATGGGAAATCTACACTGGCTGACCGCTTAATCCAGCGATGCGGCGGACTCTCAGACAGAGAGATGGAATCTCAGGTTCTCGACTCGATGGACCTGGAAAAAGAACGTGGAATTACGATTAAAGCCCAAACGGCTTCTTTAAATTACAAAGCCAAAGACGGCAAAACCTATCAGCTCAACCTGATTGATACCCCGGGACACGTTGACTTCAGCTATGAAGTCAGCAGATCTTTGTCTGCATGCGAAGGCGCCTTATTGGTGGTGGATGCTACTCAAGGCGTGGAAGCACAGACCGTGGCTAACTGCTACACCGCAATTGAACTCGGTGTCGAAGTTCTGCCGATCCTCAACAAGATGGATTTGCAAAGTGCAAATCCTGACGAGGCAAAAGAAGAAATCGAAGAGGTGATCGGCCTCGATGCTACCGATGCCGTTGAAGCCTCGGCTAAAACCGGCATGGGTATCGATGAAATCTTAGAAAGAATTGTCGAGAGAGTCCCGGCTCCTAAGGGCGATCCGGATGCACCTTTGCAAGCATTGATTATCGACTCCTGGTATGACAGCTACGTTGGTGTGGTGATGCTCGTAAGAGTCGTTAACGGCACAATCAAGCCTAAAGATAAAATCAACTTGATGGCCACAAACGCTAATCACTTGGTTGAGCAGGTTGGTGTATTTACTCCGAAATCTCAGACAAGAAATGAATTGACGGCAGGGCAGGTAGGCTTTGTTATTGCGGGCATCAAAGAGCTCAAAGACGCTCGCGTGGGAGATACCGTTACTTTGGCTCAAAAACCGGCCTCGGCGCCTCTTCCGGGCTTCAAAGAAGTCAAGAGCCAGGTGTTTGCCGGTCTCTATCCTGTTGAATCCAATCAATACGAAGCTTTGCGCGATGCATTGACAAAACTCCAGCTCAACGATGCGGCTTTGCATTTTGAGCCTGAAGTTTCTCAGGCATTGGGATTCGGCTTCCGCGCAGGTTTCTTGGGCTTGTTGCACATGGATATTGTGCAGGAGAGATTGGAACGTGAATACAATATGGACCTTATTACGACGGCGCCTAGCGTAGTCTACGAAGTGCTGATGAGAAACGGCGACGTTATCCACGTTGAAAACCCGTCCAAGCTTCCTCCCGTCGAAAAAATCGCTGAAATCCGCGAACTAATCGATGCTGTCACGATTTTTGTGCCGGATGAATACGTTGGTCCGGTTATGACGCTCTGCAACCAAAAGAGAGGCGTTCAGCTCGATTTGGCCTACCACGGCAGACAAGTTCATCTTCATTACGACTTGCCTTTGGCGGAAATCGTCCTTGATTTCTTCGACAAGCTCAAGTCCTTGACCCGCGGTTACGCTTCCATGGACTACGAGTTCAAGGAGTACCGTGCAGCTGACGTTGTGAAGATAGATATTTTGATTAACGGAGACAAAGTCGACGCGTTGTCCTCCATCGTTCACCGAGCCAACTCGGTGGCCAGAGGCCGTGAAATTGTCTCCAAGATGCGCAGCATTATTCCTCGTCAAATGTATGACGTAGCAATTCAAGCTGTTATCGGCGTTAACGTCATTGCCCGTGAGAATGTTAAGGCTTTGAGAAAGAATGTGTTGGCTAAGTGCTACGGCGGCGATATTACCCGTAAGCGTAAATTGCTCGAAAAGCAGAAAGCCGGTAAGAAACGTATGAAGCAGGTCGGTACGGTGGAAATTCCGCAGGAAGCCTTCCTTGCCATCCTTCAACAAGACGACAAATAGTAAGAGTTAGAAATGAATTTTGCACTGATTTTATTTATTTTGACAGTGGTCACCGGCTGCTTCTGGCTGCTGGATGTATTCGTACTGGCTCCGACCAGAAAAAAGGAAGCTCAGGACGAATTGAGAGCTTTTGATGCTGATAACGCTGAAGCTTTAAGAAGAGGCGAAAAAACGGTTGAAGCTGCTAGAAATGCCATTTTGATTCGCGCCAAGGAACGTCCTCGCTGGTTGGAATACACAGCAGGATTTTTCCCGATTATTTTCTTTATTTTCGTTCTCCGTTCTTTCCTCTTTGAACCGTTCAGAATCCCGAGCGGCTCCATGATGCCGACCCTGGAAACAGGAGATATGATTCTGGTCAACAAATACACCTATGGTCTGCGCGTTCCTGTCTTGAATACCAAGATTTTGGACGTTGGTGAACCTCAGAGAGGCGATGTTGTCGTGTTCAAGTATCCGCCTAACCCGGATATTGACTACATCAAGCGTGTAGTCGGCTTGCCCGGCGATAAAATTTCTTATATCAACAAGAAATTAGAAGTCAACGGCGTCCCTGTCCCATTGAAAGATGACGGTACATATTTTGACGAACACAAGATGCAGGAACTTCTTCAGAGCGAAGAAAAGCTCGGAGAAACAACTCATAAGATTCTGACAGACAAATACACACCGTCAGGAGCCTATGCTCTTCCGACCCATACTGATCCGAAGGCTTGCCAGTACGTTCCGGGCGGATTGGTCTGTACCGTACCTAAGGACAAGTACTTTGTTTTAGGCGATAACCGTGATAATTCTGAGGACAGCCGTTATTGGGGCTTTGTACCGGAAAAGAATCTCGTAGGAAAAGCCTTTATGGTTTGGCTCAACGTCTCTAAACCAAGCAGAATCGGTTTCTTTGACTAAGGAGGAAGAAAATGCTTCCATTAGAAGAATTGGAAAAAAGAATCGGGTACACCTTCAAGAATAAAAAATACTTGAAACGGGCTGTTACCCATCGTTCTTTTTCCTCCGAGCACAATGAAAGACTGGAGTTTTTAGGTGACTCAGTCTTGGGATGTGTCATTGGCTATGCGCTTTTTCAGAAAGAGGATCACTTTAATGAAGGTTCTCTCTCAAGGGTTAGAGCCAATTTAGTCAAAATGCAGACATTAGCTGAAATCGGAGAGAAAATCGGCGTCTGGGAATTCCTCTGCGTAGGCGAGGGTGAAATGCACCAAGGAGGAAACAGACGTCCGTCAACGATGTCTGATGCAGTTGAGGCCATATTTGGGGCGATATTCATCGACGGAGGCTTCGAACAGGCGCAAACTGTCATTATTCGATTGTATGAGCCGATGTTAAGCCAATTAACTGCAGCCACTCTCGGTAAAGACGCCAAGACAATGCTTCAGGAAGTCTTGCAAAGCAAGCATCTTGGGCTTCCGTCTTACGAGGTCGTTGATGTCAGAGGCGCAGCCCACGAACAAGAATTTGTTGTCGAGGCTGTGATTTCCAAGCTTGGCGTGGTTACTACCGGCGTGGGAAGATCCCGTCGCCAAGCAGAACAGGAGGCCGCTCAGAAAGCTCTAACGACCGAAGCCATTAAGAATTTATAAAGGCTTTAAGTTATGACAGAAAAAATTGAAGACTTTCGCAGTGGATATGTTGCAGTAATCGGACGCCCGAATGTCGGTAAGAGCACTTTAATTAATGCTCTTGTCGGCGAGAAGGTCAGCATTACAAGCAAGAAACCTCAGACCACCAGAGACAGAATCATGGGCGTCCTGACCACGGAAGATGCACAGTACATCTTCGTGGATACGCCGGGATTTCAGACAAAACACTCCTCCGAACTTCTCAACAGAATGAATAAGTCTGTCAAGAGCAGCTTGTCTGATGTCGATGTTGTCGTCATGGTTATAGAATCCACCGGCTGGAAACCGGAAGATGAAGAAGTCTTGAAGCTGCTTCCTCACGATGCCAAGAATGTAATTCTTGCTATTAATAAGACAGATGAAGTCAAGGAAAGCGAAGTGATTTTGCCGTTGATCCAAGAATCAATGAAGAAATTCCCATTCGCTGACGTTGTTCCGGTTAGTGCTGAAAAGAACCGCCAGCTTGATGTTCTTCTTCAAGTCATCAGAAAATTCCTTCCTGAAGGCGATAAGCTCTTCGAAGACGATATCTATACCGATAAGTCCCCGCGCTTCTTGGCAGCGGAAATTATTCGTGAAAAGGCTTTCCGTTTGCTCGGTGATGAACTTCCTTACGGCGTTGCCGTCATGATTGACAAATGGGAAGAAAACGATCAAGGAGCAAGAATCTTCGCTACGTTGATTGTTAACCGCGAAAGCCACAAAGGCATTGTCATCGGAGAAAAGGGTTCAAAACTCAGGGAAATCTCCAGACTTGCCAGAGAAGATATTTCTGCAATGTTAGGCAAAAAGGTATATCTTGAAGTATGGGTTCGCGTCCGCAAAGGTTGGGGTGACGACGCAGCCGTACTGAAATCACTGGGATATGAATAATCAAAGAGAGCCGGATAATCGAGTCAGCCATCAGCCTGCATTTGTTCTCCACACTTATCCGTGGAAGGAGACCAGTTTAATTGTTGAGGTTCTGACCAGAGACTACGGCCGGCTTTCTTTAGTAGCCAAAGGGGCAAAAAGACCCATGTCGCAATACCGCGGTATGTTGTGTCCTTTTTGCCCTCTTGCTGTTTCTTTCAGCGGAAAAGGCGATATCAAAACATTGACAAAGTGCGAGTGGCACGGGACGCTTATGCTTCCGGACACTGTTTTGATGTCGGCTTTTTACATGAATGAAATTCTGGTGCGTCTTCTGCCCAAGAGGGAACCGGTTCCGAAGCTGTTTCATTCTTATTTCACAACCTTAAGGAACTTAGCTGACAACAAGCCGCACGTGAGTCTGCGATTTTTTGAGCTGGATTTGTTGGAAACTCTTGGCTACGGAGTACCCGAGCCTAGGGAAGGCACTAATTACCAGTTTGTCCGCGGCGACTGGATTCAAAGTGCGCAAACCCCTGAATCTACGGGGGTTGCGTGGTATACGCTGGCAGCAATGCGGGAACGCAGAATTCAAGAAGGAGCCCAGGAAAAAGAAGTTAAGGGTATTATTCGGGACGTGATTTCTTTTTACTTAGACGATAAACCTGTGAATACTCGCAAAATATTAAGCGAGCTGAAGAAGTTTTAAATTTATGCGTAACCCGACTCCCGGAAAAAATCCATTTGAACTTGGTTCTTACATTGACCGTTTCCCTTTAGTTTTTCAATGGCTCTACATCGATCTCAACCGTGATTTCTTTAAATTAAAAGGACGCACCGGTGTCTCCCGCTTCTGGGCGATGTATATCTTTTCGTTTATTTTCCTCGGCATTGTTTACTGGATTTGCGAAAAACTTGCCACGACAGTTATCGTGTATTTTTCGCTTCTCCTTATCGGATGGCTTTACGTAGCGATTCCCTGTGCCTCTATTGGCGTCAGACGTCTTCACGATATGGGCAAGCCCGGCTTTTTGTCCGTATTTCCGCAGTTCGGTACTTTCTTTATGACCATTTGCGTGGCATTCCAAGAAATTCCGGCGCTTCCAATTACTTTGGCCGTGGTGGCAATGTCCGTGATTCCGTTGATCTTTATGTCGTTGCCGGGCGAGAAAAAAGCAAATAAATACGGTAATCCATGCAATGACAACGTGGATGTGCTGAAGGAGCTCAATTGATAACCGGCATTGGATGTGATGTTGTGGAACTTGAAAGGATTGAGAAAGTTCTGCAAAGACACGAAAAGGCTTTCTTAGAAAAGGTCCTTAGCTCTTCCGAGCTTGAGACCTACCATAAAAGAAAGGCCGGAAATTCCAAGAGAGGTTTGGCTTTTGCGGCTTCCCGCTGGGCAGCAAAAGAGGCATTCTCCAAAGCTTTAGGTACGGGAATACGTGACCAGGTTAGGCTCACGGACATTTCTGTAAAGAATAACGAACTCGGCGCTCCTTATTTAGTTTTCTCAGGAGAGCTTAAAGAGTTAGTGCAGAAAATGGGGCTCGACTGCTTCATTTCGCTCAGCGATACTGATAAAGTCTGCATGGCTGTTGCCGTGTGTGAAAGGAAAAATAATGGATAAAGTTGAAAGACCGTTAGGTCCGTTAGTGGTCGATATCAGCGGAACGACGCTGACCAACGAAGAAATTAAAACCCTTCAGCATCCTCTTGTCGGGATGGTCATTCTATTTACCCGAAACTTTGAAAATATCGAGCAGCTTCGAACTTTAACCCATGATATTCATGCTTTAAGGAATCCGCCGCTGTTGATAGGAGTGGATCATGAAGGCGGAAGAATCCAACGATTCCGTCAAGGATTTACTCAGATTCCGTCCATGAAGTCTTTAGGTGAGCTGTATGACACCGATCCGCAAAGAGCCCATGCCTTGACAGGCGCCTGTGGTCTGGTTATGGCAGCTGAGCTTCGTGCATGCGAAGTTGACTTTACTTTTGCTCCATGTTTGGATTTGGACTACGGACAAAGCACCGTTATCGGCAACCGTTCTTTCCACAGAAATCCGAAGGTTGTCTCCATTCTTTCCACGGCTTTAATTTGCGGTATGGCAGAAGCCGGGATGGCCAATTGCGGCAAGCATTTCCCCGGTCACGGCTATGCCAAGGCAGATTCTCACATTGAATTGCCTGAAGACGACAGACCTCTTTCTGATATCAGAAGCAACGACGAAGCTCCTTATCAGTCTTTAGGTACGCTGCTGACTTCCGTTATGCCTGCACACGTGGTGTATCCGCAAGTAGATTCTTCGCCAGCGGGCTTCTCTAAGAAGTGGCTCAAAGACGAGTTAAGAGGAAGGTTAGGCTTTAACGGCTTGATTTTTAGCGATGACCTTTCCATGAAGGGCGCTGCAGAAGTCGGAGATATTACGGCGCGCTGCGAGGCAGCTTTGTCTGCCGGATGCGATATGGTTCTAATCTGCAACGATCCGGAAGGAGTTTCAAAAGTACTGAGCAACCAGCGTTGGATTAGAACTAAACTCTTTGATGAAAGACTCGGACGCCTGCAGCCTAAAGGCAAATTCCCAAGCAGAGAAGGGTTGGTGTTGAGTTCAAATTATCAGGCTTGCGTAAAGCTTATCAATGACTTTAACGCTGAATTAGCCAAGAAGGATTCGAATCAATCAATCTGACAGCTTACAGAAAGTTGTGAATTCATCCGGCCTCCTAAACTTCATTCTGAGTTTGGAGGCTTTTCTTCGAAGTCTCAGAATATCTTTGTCTTTGCTGATGAGATAACTCGGAGCAAGCGAGCCTGCTAAGTCAATGAACTTTTGATCTAAAGGATCACGGCACTTTAATGTAGATGGCGAGGGAGACTCAAAATTGATGCTGGCGGCAGACCAATTGTCCAAGATTTCAGCCCGAGACGCGTTTCCTTTAGAAAACTCTTCTCTATCCAAGACGTGTCTGAGTTCGTCAAAAGTAGCAGAGGTTCTGTAGAAACTGGCTCCTGCTTTTTCCAGCTGGTGAAACAAGCTGACAGCAGTTTTGTTCTTAAAGAAGTAAACATCCAGAATAAAGTTCGAGTCTAAAACTACATTCATTTTGTTCCTTCCTTTATTTATTTCCCGCTCAACAATAAAGCCCGGGCTAAGCCGGGCTTCGTAGCTGTGAATTAATTACGCTTTGGCGATAAGCTCATCTACAACAGCTCTTTCTGCCTCCAGAGCTTTAACGTTCTGAAGGATATGTTCGCGTTCGAAGTCTGTCAATTGAAGACCTTTAACAACTTCGTAGTCGCCGTTGTTGCAAGTTACCGGCATTCCGAAGCACAAACCTTCAGGAATACCGTATTCGCCATTGGAGGGAACTGCCATCGTCTGCCATTTGTCGCCTGTGCCTAAAACCCAGTCATGGATATGGTCGACAGCGGCATTGGCGGCAGATGCTGCGGAAGAGTGACCGCGAGCTTCGATAATTGCGCTTCCTCTGGAAGCTACTGTCGGAATGAAGTAGTCGAGATACCAATCAGTCGGGATCAAGTCTTCAGCTTTCTTGCCGGCGATCAATGTGTTAGTGATATCCGGATACATGGTATTGCCGTGGTTGCCCCAAACACAGAATTTTTCAATATCTGTAACTTTGCAGCCGGTCTTTTGAGCCAACTGAGTCAAAGAACGGTTGTGGTCCAATCTCATCATGGCTGTGAAGTTCTTCGGATTGATGTCCGGAGCGCACTTGCGGGCGATGTAGGCATTGGTATTAGCAGGATTTCCGACAACTAAAACTTTAATGTTTCTGTCAGCATAGTTATTGATGGCTCGGCCTTGTTCAATGAAAATCTGAGCGTTGGCATTGAGGAGGTCGGAACGGTTCATATCCTTAGTTCTGGGACGGGCGCCGACTAACAAAGCGATTTGTGCGTCTTTGAATGCTTCTTTAAGGTCAGGAGTTGAAGTAATGCTGTTAAGCAATGGGAAAGCACAGTCATCTAATTCCATCTTGACGCCCTTGGCGGCTTTCATAGAGCTTTCTGTATTTCTTTCAAGCATGCACAAATCAACAGGCTGATCCATACCGAGCATATCTCCGGCGCCGATTCTAAATAAAAGAGAATAGCCAATTTGGCCGGCTGCACCGGTCACAACAACTTTGACAGGTTTTTTCATTTGTGAAGCATCCTTTTTCTTAAATTCGTTGGATAATCTATTAATAATAAAACGCAATCCGATCAAAAAAGAATGTTGAGATAAATTAATTAATGTGCTCTCCAGGACGAGTGAATCGACCGTGTCCTATCCAATAAAACAAAACAGCCTGAAGAAAATTACACCTCCTCTGTCTTGCATTATTTAATTTTCTATTTTTCAATGATGTGCACCTTCTTGGTAATAAATCGTATTTTTCAGATATTGAGAAAACGCGAGGAAGCACCGTCTTTGAAGAACGCATTTTGCTCGTTTTTGCTCCAAAGAAGAAAGATAGGAACGAAGTAAAACTTTCGAAGGATTTTTAAATTTCGTTCCAAAGTTCATCTGCTGAAATGAAGGAAAGTTACGAAAGTATTTCCTCTTTTCTGATGGTTAAAACACGCTGGACACTGCTTTTTAATAAACGGTTTTATGTTTGATTTGAGAGCCTTAGTGATGTTTTTCAAAAAGATCTGCATGACTTCCGGTACGCACTGCAATGATTCCCTCGGGGGTCTTTCTGTATATCAGAAGCCAGTCAGCTTGAATGTGAAGTTCTCGATCATTGGTCCAATTACCAATAACTGCAGGATCTTTAAACAAAGAGGCATCTTCCTCTTGAAGAAGTTTTTGAAAAATATAGTCAAGCTTTTGAATACCTAAAATTCGTCGTCGGCAAGTTTTCAAATCTTCTTGAAAGAATTGGTGATTCCCTGGTTCAGCATTTATCGTTTTCTAGTTTTTGGTCAACTTCCTTAACTAAATCAGTGAACGAAGCGTATCGAGTCGTTCTTCCTTCCTCAGCGTCTTTCAATGCTTTAATCGTTTTTTTGTTAGGTTTTTCTATATCAAAAGGAATTTTTTGCTCTTTTACAAAAGTGACTAGGAACATTCTGACTGCCTCGGAAATTGTAAGCCCCATGCTCTTTGAGAGGTCGCTTGCCTCTTTTTTCAAATCTTCATCAAGACGCACTTTTAGAAAACTAGAAGACATTATTTATCCTTCGATGGTCAGTTTGCGTACACAATCATAAAGGAGAAAGGAAGGAAGAATATTAGTGAAACCATATGAAGCATAATCCGAGGATGATTCACTAGAGAAGGGCACTTAAAAGAGGCAGGAGAACTAAAACATTAATCAAACATCTGTTCAACTAGCATTAATAGGCAGAAACCGACCATAATGCCGAAGGTGGCTGACAGTTGCTGTCCGCTCTTATGTGTTTCCGGAATAACTTCGTGAGAAACTACAAAAATCATGGCTCCTGCGGATAGAGCTAAACCAAGCGGATAAACATAACCGAGCTGAGAAGTAAGACTCACTCCCAATAATGCTCCGATAGGTTCCATAAGTCCGGAGAGAACACCGACGCTGACTGCCTTGAGTCTGGAAATGCCTGTGCGGCATAACGCAAGAACTACGGCAAGTCCTTCCGGCATATCTTGAAGGGCAATAGCCGCTGTAAATGGAATCCCGATGTCGGTATCCTCAGCCGCAAAAGAAATACCTAAGGCCAGACCTTCCGGAACATTGTGAATAATGATGGCAAGTACGAAAAGCCAGATCCCGGCATTGACATTCATTTCCGGGCCTTCTTTACCGGTAGTGAGATGCTCGTGCGGTGTGATTGCATGAATGCCTAAAAGCATAAAGACGCCCAGGAACATGCCGAAGATGACCCAAAGCATGGCAATCGTATGGTTTTGAAATAGCTTGTCGCTGGCTTCAATACTTGGAAGGAGAAGAGAAAAGATAGCCGCAGCCAGCATCATGCCTGCGGAAGTTCCGAGCATGACATTTTCAGTTTTTAGATTCAGTTTATTCAAAAAGAATCCGGGCAAGGAGCCGATGGATGTAGCAAGGAACCCTACCATTCCTGCAGTAAACGCATAAAGAACAGGTTTGGAATGTAGAAAAACCATCTGGTACAGTCCTTGAAGACAGAAAAACATCACAAGAACGGTCAAAAATATGATGGTTGCCGCCCAAATTTTATGCTTTTGTGCATACTCTCGGACTGTGAGCTGCTGAGACATTCCAAACTCCTCCTATCTTTAGAAATCATAATTTCACACGCCTATTGTGCGAACGGCAAATCCATATTCTGGGAATAAACTTGAAGAAAGAGAAATACCAGAATGTTCTAATAAATTTATTCTTAAAGTGTAAGGTTACTTGGAGTGAGATAGCTCAGGTATTAAGTCATGAATAGAAAGAAACTATCCTGCAAAAGAGAGAAGACATGGGCAAAGGCAGTTCATAAAAATGTTTTCTCTAAATTACCTGACGTCTATAATTGATCGAATTTAGCAGGCCTTATTTCTCGTACCCAATGCACTTTGCGAAGTGCCTAAAAGGTGAAAAAATTGATAAAAGATTTACAAGAAACCTCGTATCTCTTTGGAAGCAACGCGCCGTATGTTGAAGAGCTCTATGAGAACTATCTCGAAGATCCTTCCTCTGTTGACGATAAATGGCGTCAATTCTTTGATAACTTGCAAAATTCTCCTGCTTCTGACGGCAAACTCGGGACTCATGATGTGGCCCATACGCCCATCATCGCCGCATTGGCTCAGAAACGAGTTTCCGGTGTTGTGGGCCATTCCGACGGTGAATTGGAAATCGCCCGTAAACAGGTTGCGGTTCAGTCTTTAATCAGTGCATATCGCTTTTTAGGTTCCAGAAGAGCCGTATTGGATCCGCTAAGAAGAAAAGAATTGCCGAAAGTGCCGGAATTGGAACCGGCTTTTTACGGATTGACCGAAGCCGATATGAACGTCACTTTCTCCGCCGCTAATACTTTCTTCGGCTCCGAAAAGATGACGCTTCGCGAGATCTTAGATGCTCTGCGTCAAACCTACTGCGGTACGGTGGGTTATGAATTCATGTACGTTTCAGACCCGGCTATAAGACAATGGTGGGAAGAAAGGATTGAAAGTACTCGTTCAACTCCTAACTATCAGGCCCCCGAAAAGAAAAAGATTCTTGAAAAACTGACAGCCGCCGAAGGGTTGGAAAGATATCTCCATACTAAGTACGTCGGTCAGAAGCGCTTCTCCTTGGAAGGCGGTGAAAGCTTCATCGTGTCGATGGATGCTGTCGTAGAACAAGCCGCAGAATACGGTATAGAAGAAATGGTTATCGGTATGGCTCACCGCGGCCGATTGAACGTTTTGGTCAACACTCTCGGTAAGTCTCCCAAAGAACTTTTCTCAGAATTCGAAGGGAAATACGCCAGCAGCGATTTGACTGCAGGTGACGTGAAATACCACAACGGCTTCTCCAGCAACGTCGTTACTAAGAACGGCCCGATTCATTTAGCCTTGGCGTTTAATCCTTCTCACTTGGAAATCGTTGATCCGGTTGCGATGGGAAGTGTCCGTGCCCGCCAAGACAGACTCAACGACCCGAAAGGCTTGAAAGTTTTAGGCGTATTGGTTCATGGTGACGCCGCATTCGCAGGCCAAGGCGTGGTCATGGAAACTTTGAACCTTGCCGATACTCGAGGTTACGGTACGGGCGGAACAATTCACTTGGTCATCAACAACCAGATTGGCTTTACAACATCCGATCCGCGCGACAAAGGTTCGATGACTTACTGCACTGACCCGGCTAAATTAATTGAGGCTCCTGTCATTCACGTTAACGGCGATGACGCGGAAGCAGTAGTGATGGCAACACGTCTGGCCATGGAATTCAGAAACACTTTCCATAAAGATGTATTTGTTGATATCGTCTGCTTCAGAAGATTAGGCCACAACGAACAAGATACCCCGTCGCTGACTCAGCCTTTGATGTACAGCAAGGTAGCTGCTCACCCCGGTACCAGAGCTGTTTACGCTGAAAAGCTGGTTACTCAAGGTGTGATTACCCAAGACGAAGCAAAAGCTTTTGTTGCTGATTACCGCAGACAGCTGGAAGAGGGAACCATCCAAGAATTTGCTCCTTCCATTTCTGCAAAAACATCGCATACCGTCAACTGGTCACGATATAACGGCACTTTGCAGGACCGTGTTCATACCGCCGTCCCTGTTCAAGAATTAAAGAGATTGGCGGAAATCATTACGACCGAACCGGAAAACTTCAAAGTTCATCCGCTTTTGGAAAAAGTTCTCACGGACCGTCGTTCTATGAAAGACGGATTGATTAACGTCGACTGGGGCTTGGCGGAGCATTTAGCTTTTGCCACATTGCTGACCGGCGGTTATTCCGTCCGTGTCTCCGGTGAAGATGCAGGAAGAAGTACTTTCATGCACAGACACGCTGTTTGGCATGATCAAAACCGCGGTACTTGGGATACGGGTATTTGGATTCCGCTGGAACACTTGTCTCCTACTCAGGGAAGATTCACCGTTATCGATTCCATCTTGTCTGAAGAAGCTGTATTAGGTTTTGAATACGGTTATTCAGGGGCAGCTCCTGAATGCCTGACTATTTGGGAAGCGCAGTTCGGGGATTTCGCAAACGGTGCCCAGGTAGTTATCGACCAATTCATCAGTTCCGGCGAAGCCAAGTGGGGTAGAAAATCCGGTCTGACAATGCTTCTTCCTCACGGATATGAAGGTCAGGGACCGGAACACTCATCGGCTCGTGTAGAAAGATATCTGCAGTTGGCAGCCGACGACAATATGGTTATCGCTCAGCCGACAACGGCAGCTCAGATTTTCCATCTGTTAAGACGTCAGATGGTCGGCAGAACACGCAAGCCTTTGATCGTATTCTCCCCGAAGAGCTTGTTGAGAAACAAAGCCGCAACATCTCCGATGCAAGAACTTGCTGAGGGCAAATTCAAGGAGATTATCGGAGAAATTGAAGATCTCGACAGAAATTCCGTTACCCGAATTCTGCTTTGCACCGGCAAGGTCTACTATGAGTTGGCAAAACGCCGTCAGGAACTTGCTGCTTATAACGTAGCAATTATCAGAATCGAGCAGCTTTATCCGTTTAATCAGCTGGAACTCAACAGTCAATTCGAGAAATATCCGAATGTGAGCGAAGTTGTTTGGGTTCAGGATGAACCGCAGAATCAGGGCGCTTGGTCCTATATTCAGCAGAGAATATTGGCTGCGATGAATGTCGGCTGCCGTTTGGGCTATGCAGGACGTCCTTCTTCTTCGTCGCCTGCCGTCGGATATGCCAGCAAGCATATTGAGCAGCTCAAGACATTGCTGTCGGATGCTTTCGGACCTCTGAAAGGTCTTATTCAAATCAAATAGCGAACAGTTTAAAAATTCCAGTTAGTGGAGAAATATTTATGGCCATTATTGAAGTAGTCGTTCCTGAACTTTCAGAGTCCGTTTCCGAAGCAAGTTTGATTGAATGGAAAAAGAAAATAGGGGACCGTGTCAGCGCAGATGAAGTGCTGATTGAAATCGAAACCGACAAAATTGTGATGGAAGTTCCCGCACCGGAATCCGGCGTGCTCGTTTCCATTCAGCAGGGCAATGGTGCTTCCGTAACAGGCGGTCAGCTGCTGGCAACTATTGATACTTCTGCAGTTGCTTCCGCAGAAGATTCTGCTCCGAAACAAGCTGCTCCTCAGCAGCCGGCACCGATCCAACAGTCACCGGCTCCTCAGCCAAAAGCACCCGCCGCAGCTGCAGTTGCCGCTGCAGCCGAAACTACCGCGCCGTCCGTTAAAGTTATGCCTTCCGCAGCCAAGATGATGGCAAATTTAGGCTTGAATCCGGCTGACGTTGTGGGTTCAGGCAAAGGCGGAAGAATTACGAAAGAAGACGTTCGAAACACGCATCCGCAGCCTGCCGCTAAACCGGTACAAGTGCAGTCTCCCGCACCGCAAAGCATCGTCTCTGCTCAGCCTTCTTCTCTGCGTGAGGAAAAGCGAGTTCCGATGTCCCGACTTCGTGCCAGAGTTGCCGAGCGTTTGGTTAAATCTCAGTCCGACGCTGCTATTTTGACGACATTCAATGAAGTTAATCTCGGACCGGTAATGGCTCTCAGAGCAAAATACAAAGAAAGCTTTGAGAAAAAATACGGCATCAAACTAGGCTTCATGAGTTTCTTCGTGAAGGCTGCCGTTTACGCCCTTCAGCAGTATCCGATTATTAATGCTTCCGTTGAAGGCAGCGACATCATTTACCATAACTACATCGACATCGGTGTAGCCGTCGGTTCTCCGCGCGGTTTGGTTGTTCCTGTTCTCAGAGACGCAGACCAATTGAGCTTTGCACAGATTGAACGTCAAATCGCTGATTTCGCTAAGCGTGCAGCCAGCGGTAAACTCGAGTTAAGTGAACTGACCGGAGGAACATTTACCATTTCTAACGGCGGCGTATTCGGTTCTCTTTTCTCAACTCCGATTATCAATCCTCCGCAGTCAGCTATTCTCGGCATTCACGCCACTAAACAGCGCCCGGTCGTTGAAAACGGTGAGATTGTGATTCGTCCGATGAACTATTTTGCTCTGTCTTATGACCATAGAATCATCGACGGCAGGGAAGCGGTTTTGGCTTTGGTTGCCATGAAGGATGCTTTGGAAGATCCGGCTCGCTTGCTGCTTGATATCTAAGGAGTTGAGATGTCTGAAATGAAAGTTTTTGATGTTGCCGTTATTGGCGCAGGTCCCGGCGGATACGTAGCAGCCATCCGGGCTGCTCAGCTCGGATTGAAGGTCTGTGTCATTGACGAGTGGAAAAAAGATGGAAAAGCTGCTCCCGGCGGTACTTGCACTAACGTCGGATGTATTCCGTCCAAAGCTTTGCTGGCAAGCAGCGGCTTGTTTGAAAAAATTAAAGAGGAAGCCGCAGTCCACGGTATTACGGTCAGTGAACCGGTAATCGACGTAGCCAAGATGATGGCAAGAAAAAACAAAGTGATTCGTCAGACCAATGACGGCATTCTTTATCTTTTTAAGAAGAACAAAATCGAGTTTTTCAACGCCAGAGGATCTTTCGTCAGCCAATGCGATGACGGTTATGTTCTTACCGTAGGCGAGCCGGTGAATGAACGCATAGTTGCCCGCAATGTCATCATTGCAACGGGCAGCGCTCCGCGCAGGCTTCCGGGTGTCCCGTTCGACGAAAAACTTATTCTTTCTAATGAAGGAGCTTTGTCTTTGACGGAAGTTCCGAAGAACTTAGGTATTATCGGCGCCGGCGTCATAGGTTTGGAAATGGGAAGCGTCTGGAACCGCTTAGGTTCTGAAGTGCGTATATTGGAAGCGGTGCCTTCACTGCTTTCTATGGCTGATTCTGCCGTCTCTAAGGAAACCCTGAAGATCTTCACCAAGGAAGGTCTCAAGATGCAGTTCGGTGTCCGCATTGAAAAAGTTGAAACTGAAGATAACCGAGTCAGCGTCACTTACAAAGATTCCGAAGGCAAGCTTCAGGAAATGTGGGTTGAAAAACTTATCGTTTCTATCGGACGTGTTCCGAATACCGCAACTCTTGACGGACCGGCAGTCGGTTTGAAGTTGGATGACCGCGGCTTTATCGAGGTAGATGATGAATGCAGGACTAATCTGCCTGGTGTCTGGGCAATCGGTGACGTCGTAAGAGGTCCGATGCTTGCTCATAAGGCAGAAGAAGAGGGTGTGGCAGTAGCTGAACGCATTATCGGCCGAAAGGCCCACGTCGATTTAGGGCTGATTCCGTCAGTGATTTACACTGAACCGGAAATCGCTTGGATCGGTAAGACAGAGCAGCAGCTCAAGGCTGAAGGAAAGGAATATAAAACCGGTCAAGTGCCGTTTGCGGCAAATGGAAGAGCCCGAGCATCCGACGAGACCGAAGGTTTTGTTAAGATCTTGGCTGATGCAAAAACGGATGAGCTGTTGGGAGTTCATATTGTCGGCGTCTGTGCCGGCGAATTAATCGCTCAAGCTGCTCAAGCTATGGCCTTCCGTGCTGCTGCCGAAGATTTGGCCCTTATCTGTCAGGCACATCCTTCTTTCAGTGAGACAGTCAAAGAAGCGGCCCTTGCTGTAAACAAAGGTGCGATTAACATTTAAACAACATGAGACAGAAATTAATTATTTTGACTTTACTGGCGGGTTTATCCTCGGCCTCCTTGGCGGTTGAGCTGAATCCTATCCCGTTCTCGGAACGTTTCCCGCCCCAATCGATTACTTCTGAAGCTGTCGCTGACGAGGTGATTGAGGCCTACAAAAAGGAAATCAAAGAGCTGGATGCATGGAAAGAACAGGAAGATAAGCTTTGCTACCGTAAATTTTTTGTTAATTCCTGTCTCATTGACAACAGTCGTCTCGTCAGAGAAAAGAAGGCCGAAGCCAAATCCGTTTGGTTAACTGCTCGTGATTTCGTTCGAGTAAAAAAATCCAACGAAGCCAGAACTGCTCGTCTCGCTAAAGAAGAGCAGCGCAAAGAGTGGGTCGCTCGACAGGAGGCTATCATCAAGAATCCTCGGGCCGCTAAGCCGGTTTCCGAAGAGCCTGATAGTGATATCGATTTGTCCGGCGTCCAGACCGTTGATTCGAAGGTTGAGCGTCCTTTGCCCGACAGAAAGTCTTCCGGTCACGCTCCCACGGCTAAGCCGAGGGTAATTACACCGGAAGAGCAGCAGGCTAATGAGCAGGCTTTTGCTGAAAGAGAACAAAAGCGTCAGGAGCGTATAGAAGAGCGTGAAGCCAATCAACCGTCGCCTCCGTCTATGGATGAGCAGGAAAGAGAAGCGGCGCGCGAAGAACGCCGAAAGGCCATCGAACAGCGCAAACTTGAAAACGCGAAGAAGAGAGCCGAAAGGGCTAAAGAATACGAGCGCCAGTTAAAGCTTAGAGAAGAGCAAAATCAAAAGAGCCTCATGAACAGCCTTAAGCCTTAAAATTCAAACGATTAAGAGCCATGCTGACAGAACGAAATCCAAATGCCGGCATGGCTTTTTTGCTGTCAAAAACCGTGACAACTTCAGAAAATCCTCAATGGTAAAATTCCTCTCCTAGGAGACGTCCATGGATAAAACATTAAAAGCAGAAGTTGAAAAGGTCTTTGCTCCG
>ERZ1673748.1576-NODE-1576-length-21025-cov-42.039628_pt1 | contig 21025 bp, 19 predicted proteins | sample MGYA00580196_ERZ1673748 | MGnify/ENA primary metagenome ERZ1673748 (study PRJEB41218, sample SAMN15661796) | gut metagenome | host: Homo sapiens | place: Canada: London | collected 2015-08-20/2019-03-30 | study: EMG produced TPA metagenomics assembly of...
CGGAAATCTGGCATAGCAAGAAAAACGACAGTCGCTTATCCCGAACTCAGGTAAGCAGATTGCCGGAGATGGCATGGTCACCGGTTATGGGAAGATAGACGGCCGTCCGGTTTTTGTCTATGCATATGATTTCACTGCGCACGGCGGTTCGCTGAGCGAGACCAACGCGGCTAAGATTGTAAAGGTTCAGCAACTGGCTTTGAAGACGGGAGCTCCCGTTATCGCTTTGAACGATTCGGGGGGCGCACGCATACAGGAAGGGGTGAGCAGCTTGGCCGGATATGCCTCCATCTTTTATCAGAATACCATCGCATCAGGTGTTATCCCGCAGATTTCCGCCATCTTGGGTCCTTGCGCCGGAGGAGCCTGCTATTCTCCGGCACTGACCGACTTTATCTTTATGGTAAAGGAACAGAGCCACATGTTCATCACCGGTCCGGATGTGGTGAAGACCGTGACCAACGAGGAGGTGGGCAAGGAGGAACTGGGCGGTGCCCAGACTCACAGCGGAAAAAGCGGTGTGACCCATTTTATGTGCGACAATGAGGAGGAAACGCTGATGAGCATCCGCGAATTGCTGAGTTTCCTGCCTTCCAACAATATGGAGGATGCTCCGCTTTCCTGTTCCGATGACATCCATCGTCAGGTGGAGGTATTGCAGACTGTCATTCCCGAAGATCCGAATATGCCTTATGATATAAAGGATATCATCGAACCGGTGCTGGATAACCAGTATTTCTTCGAGGTGATGCCTCACTTTGCTAAAAATGTGGTGGTGGGGTTCGGTCGCCTGGGAGGTCGTTCCGTAGGTATTGTTGCCAATCAGCCCGCCTGGCTGGCCGGCGTCCTTGACATTGACGCCAGCGACAAGGCTGCCCGTTTTATCCGTTTCTGTGACTGCTTTAATATTCCTCTGATCACTTTCGAGGATGTTCCCGGCTTCCTGCCCGGAACGGTACAGGAACACAACGGCATTATCCGCCACGGTGCGAAGATAGTCTATGCATACGCTGAAGCTACAGTGCCCAAGGTTACTTTAATTACCCGTAAAGCTTATGGAGGTGCCTACATTGTCATGTCCAGCAAGCCGACGGGAGCCGATGTGAACCTGGCTTACCCACAGGCGGAAATAGCCGTCATGGGTGCAGAAGGGGCAGTGAATATCCTTTACCGCAAGTCTGCTCCGGAAGAGAAAGCTGAGGTCATCAAGGAATACCAAGATAAATTCTCTAATCCTTACCGTGCGGCAGAACGTGGTCTGATTGATGAAGTGATTATGCCCCGTGACACTCGTTACAAACTTATTCAAGCTTTGGAAATGTGTCACAACAAAAACCAAAGCAATCCACCTAAAAAGCACGGCAATATGCCGTTGTAATTGTTCAATGTGTGTGTATCCCCGCAGAAGTGATTTTTCCGGGGATACTTTTACCAACCCACATGATGGGAAATTTTAAATATAAAATGATGACTTAGTTAAAAATAAATATATTTCTTAATACTATGGAACTTCTTAAAAACCTCTTTGAAGGATATCCCAATCTTTGGGGCGGAGGTGTAGCACACTCCGTACTCATTCTGTCACTAGTTATCGCCTTTGGAATTATGCTGGGTAAAATAAAAATATCCGGCATCTCACTTGGTGTCACATGGATTCTTTTTGTCGGTATCGTATTCGGCCATTTCAATCTGAATCTGGATGAACACCTGCTACATTTTCTAAAAGAATTCGGTCTTATTTTGTTCGTCTATTCCATTGGTTTGCAGGTGGGTCCCGGTTTCTTCTCAGCCTTTAAGAAAGGAGGATTTACGCTGAACATGTTGGCTATGGGGGCTATTTTTATCAGTGTAGTCATTACTATCATTTTACATTTTACTACCGGAACTCCCATAACCACCATGGTCGGCATTCTCTCTGGTGCTGTTACCAATACTCCCGGCCTTGGTGCCGCCCAACAGGCAAATAGTGATTTAAATGGCATAGATGCACCGGAGATTGCGATGGGATATGCTGTTGCCTATCCCTTGGGGGTGGTTGGTGCCATTCTCTCATTGCTTGCACTGAAATACATTCTTAATATCAAAACATCACAAGAAGAAGCCGATGCCGAAAAAGGATTGGGACATTTACAGGAACTGACCGTACGCCCCGTTACATTAGAGATAAGAAATGAAGCAATACATGGGAAGACCATAAAGGAAATACGTCCTTTGGTAAACCGCAACTTCGTCATTTCGCGCATACGCCATCATGACGGACAACAGGAAGTGGAACTAGTAAATTCAGAAACGATATTACATATTGATGACAAGATTCTGGTTATCTCGAACCCTATTGACATTGAAGCGATTACAGTATTTTTTGGCAAACAGGTAGAAATGGAATGGGAACAGTTAAACAAAAAACTTATCTCACGCCGCATTTTGATAACAAAGCCTGAGTTAAATGGAAAAATGCTCTCACAACTTAAGATACGAAATAACTTCGGTGCGAGCATCACCCGTATCAACCGTTCAGGAGTAGACTTGGTAGCCTCCCCACATTTACAGTTGCAAATGGGCGACCGTGTAACTATAGTTGGTAGTGAACTTGCTGTCACTCATACCGAAAAGGTTTTGGGAAACTCCATGAAGAGACTGAATCATCCCAATCTTATCCCCATTTTTTTCGGCATCGCATTAGGATGTATCTTGGGAAGTATTCCATTTATGTTTCCAGGTATTCCACAACCAGTAAAACTTGGTCTAGCAGGTGGACCGCTTATTGTATCCATTCTTATCAGTCGTTTCGGCCCTCAATATAAAATGATTACATACACCACGATGAGTGCTAACCTGATGATAAGAGAAATCGGGATTTCCTTATTCCTAGCTTGTGTAGGATTGGGAGCCGGGAAAGATTTTATAGAGACAATTGTAAATGAAGGTGGATATATTTGGATTATGTATGGAGCTATTATTACGACCGTGCCATTAATCATAACGGGGCTCATTGGGCGTTATGCCTGTAAATTAAACTATTATACCCTTATTGGTGTATTATCAGGAGCAAATACTAATCCGCCTGCCCTCGCCTATTCCAATGATCTGACTTCATGTGACGCTCCGGCCGTGGGATATGCCACCGTATATCCGCTTGCTATGTTCCTGCGCGTACTTACGGCTCAATTATTGATACTCTCATTAGGTTAAACTTTAAAATTCTTTAAATATGTACCAACAAGAAACGATTACCAAAGAACTACATTTACAGTTAAGTGATGAAGATTTGGCACAGTTCGAACTTGATGCCGAAGAAACGGAACGCCTCGGACACATCGGCACCCATATGGATTGCTATATGGAAGCTCCCCGCTATAAAGAATATGTAACAGATGCCGTAGTGGTAGATTGTCGGAATGGACTACCGGCTGACGAATACTTTGATAACTTGGACATAGAAGGTAAAGCATTGGTTTTATATACCGGCAATATGGCAACCAACGACTATGCAACCAAAGACTTCTTTATGTTTGACATGAAGCTTAATCGGAACTCTCTGGCTGCATTGCTTTATAACCATCCAAAGTTTATTCTTATTGACTCACATGGGTTAGGCATGTTTTCACAACACCGGTTATTCGATATGGAATGTGAGAAAAACGGTTGTTTTCTTATTATGTGCCTGATGCTTGAAGGAGAAGAAATATTGAATATAAAAAAAATAAAGATTGAAATTGACAAGGAAATGCCTTCCACTGGAAAGCCATGTCGTGTCTATGGATTCTAAAAAAAGAAAAACATAACTTCATTTAAATGGATAAGACAGCCGAAACTTTGATAGATGTCAGTGGATTTATTTCTGAATATTCCGCTCACATGAGGGCATATGGTGTACATACTTCACGAGTGACACTCAGTGCTACGCACATTGGGAAATCATTCGGTTATATGGTAAAAATCAGTGTCGTTCAGAAAAAAACGAAACCGAAAAGCAAGTATATCAATTGGTTACTCATGATAATAGTAGCTGTGCTGCCTGGAAGCATGGTAGTAGGATCTATCCAAAATATTTAACATTATCTAACTTTTAAAAACCGTTTCTGATTTTTAAACTAACTTAATACTGCAATAACTCCAAATTCCATTATCTTTGTTCCCGAATTGGTTCCGAATAGATGTCCTCTATCCGGATTAAAAGGGAATCGGGTGTAAATCCCGGACAGTCCCGCTGCTGTGAAACTCTATTTCAAACTTTCTGAAGAAAACTCTGTGCCACTGGTGTTATAAATTGCATCGGGAAGGTTTCAGAAAGAGAGCCAGTCAGAAGACCTGCCATCATTCATTTAGTCATCTTTTCTCTGGGGGTAGAAAAGTGGCATTTAGTTTTTACATATTAAAATTAGAACATGTTTAGGCAGTTTCTCAAGTATTGTCTATTTGCAGAAAGTGTTATCGGTATAGGACAAAGTATGTCCTTACCGTTGTATGCGCAAAGCAAATTAGACAGTCTGCAACGGTTGGATGAAGTGCTTGTAACGGCACGTTCTCTTCCTAAAGAGGTTATTCCTGTGCAGCAATTGTCCGGTGCACAGTTGCAACGGCTTAGCTCGCATAGCGTGGCTGATGCTATTCGTTATTTTTCAGGTGTGCAGATAAAGGATTATGGGGTGTGGGCGGTTTGAAAACAGTAAACATACGTAGTATGGGCACAAACCACGTGGGTGTGTTTTATGACGGCATAGAATTAGGTAATGCACAAAATGGAACAGTTGATTTGGGGCGGTTTTCCTTGGATAACATGGAAGCTGTGACACTTTATAACGGACAAAAAAGTGCTATTTTTCAGCCGGCTAAGGATTTTGGCTCAGCCGGAAGTATTTATCTTCAGTCTCGTACACCGCAATTCAACAAGGAGGAGAAGTATAAGGTAAAGGCTACTTTTAAAACCGGTTCTTTTGGAGTGGTCAATCCAGCTGTTGTATGGGACAGAAAGTTGGGCGAGAATGTAAGTTCTTCATTCAGCGCGGAAGATATGTATACTAGCGGAAGATATAAGTTCACATATCGTGTGGCCGACAGCTACGATACAACGGCAGTCCGTAAAAACGGTGATGTGAACGCCATCCGTTTGGAAAGTGTACTTTTCGGGAAACTGAAAGGAGGCTATTGGAAGGCCAAGGGATATTTCTACCGTTCCGAACGGGGGTATCCAGGGGCTGTTGTGAAAAACAAATTCAGTCATGAGGACAGGCAATGGGACACGAATGCATTTGCACAAGGCTCTTTGAAAAAAGATTTTTCAGAAAAATACAGTCTGTTGTTCAATGCCAAATATGCCTATGATTACTTGCACTATTTAGCCGATCCCAACCGTGATGAAGCCCTGATGTATGTCAACAACCATTATTATCAGCATGAAGTGTACGCTTCGATAGTTAACAGATATTCTATACTACCAGTTTGGGATGTGACTTTTTCCACTGACTATCAATTTAATCTGTTGAATGCTGACTTGACGGATTTTGCTTATCCCCGTAGGCATACGCAACTTATGGCTGTGGCCACAGCATTACATATTCCTCAAGTAAAGATACAGGCAAGTGTGCTAGGATCGTTTGTGCAAGACCATGTAAGAAACCACTCCGCTGCTGACAATAAGATGGAGTGGACACCGACGGCCATCATCTCCTGTCGCCCCTTCCAGAAGATTGACTTTAACTTGCGGGGATTTTACAAGCGGGTTTTCCGCATGCCAACTTTGAATGATCTTTATTATACATTTATTGGCAACATTGAGCTGAAGCCGGAATATACAAACCAGTATAACATCGGGATAACTTATAGTAAGGAGTTTTCTGAGAAATGGTTGCACAGGCTGGAAATACAGACAGATGTATATTATAATGAAGTGGAAAACAAGATTGTGGCCATGCCTACTTCCAACTTCTTCCGTTGGACGATGGTGAATTTGGGCAAGGTGGAAATACGGGGCCTGGATGCGGCTTTACAAACCGACTGGCAGTGGGGAAAGGAAGTGTTTTTGACAGGACGACTCAACTATACGTTTCAAAAGGCTCAGGATTTTACTGATTGCACTGATGCTTATTATGGAGGTCAAATTCCGTATATCCCCTGGCATAGCGGCTCTGTGGTATTGAACTTGAATTGGCGCCGGTGGGAAGCCATCACATACTGTATATGAGACTGTTGCCGATGATTATAACATAAGACCGCAAGACGTCTCAAGCGAAAATCTGGAAAATTTGAACAACGGGAACTATTGCGTGATGCTTATGCTGTGCTTTCGCATAGCGTGCATTCACGTACTCCCCGTTAAGGCCATTCCAGAGCCATCGCTTGAAGTAGTGTATTTGCACGCTTCTTTTTTGGACGGCTTCCAATCCGGATTTAAAACAGAATTTATATGTCAGAGATCCAAGCAGTAACGGCAATGACATTAGACGGTTTCCTGCCGGAACCTGATGATGTGCTGACGCAATGGGTAATGAACCACAGAAAAGGGTTTGTTCATTGGCGGGAACACTGCAATGCCTGGATTTTACCTCATTCCATACTGGATTTGCTTTGTGAGAAAGACAGTAAAAACTCTTCTTTTACTTATCTGGCAGAAGTCCATGATGCAGAATCCCTTGAACTTCTGCGGGGACTCTTCCAGTACAACCTTGTGGACGAATTCATTGTTTATCTGTTTCCTTATTCCACCGGAAAGGGAAATTCTGTGCAGAAGATCCTTCCTCCCAGGCAATGGCAATTGCATAAGGCCGTTGCTTTTTCCAATGGTATCTGCCGTCTGATTTACCGCAATCCTTGTAAGATGTAACTTGCATATTCTTATTGGCAAAAAAGAGCTGTACTCGCTACGGAAAATCTTTTGTTGTTGGAACTTTCGGATCTAAATACAGGTAAAACAGAATACACGAATGAGGAGATTCCGCCTTTTACATTGCCATTGAAAGATGAGAATACGGAGAAAGCATCCACTATCAAAGTTCTTCAAATATGCAACGGATACCCTAAATAGGCAATATTGTTGCTGAAAATAAATTCGCTATACAGCACCGTAAGATGAAAAAATACAGCTTGCAATAGATTGATAACACGAATAAAGTTCATTCTTTTTTTCAGCAGTGGTCGTTGCTTGAGAGCCGGTCTGTATATCATGGCGGTCATTTTCCAAATTTTTATTCCTCTTTTTCCGCTTTCAGGCGTAACGACTTTGGAGTGAAGCCCGTCCCGAGCCTTCAGGCGAGCGGCAAGTTGTTTTGGGGTGCCGGAAATAATTTCGGGTGCCCCAAAACACAACTTGCCATGTTCGTTTGAACATGAATTTTTCTGTCGAAAAATCAAAATATGGCATCTTATCCACTTCCCGTCTATAAAATCCTTCCGCTGCCATCTTTATCATTTTTTGAATACCCAAAACCGGAGCCACCGGGGTACTTGGGCGGTGTAACAGGATGACATACAGTGTCACAGACCGTCAGCAGACCGCCATGATAGTGCCAATCCGGAAAAATTATCGTTATTTTGCCGCATGTCAGCATGTGTTCGGCAGTTCAATCATCCAAGTGTGCGTCAGGTACATGGTGTATGGTTGCCGCAAACCGTCCGGTAACGGGTGAACGGGGATATGTAAGAACATAATAAGGCAACCGTTCCCCCATGTGTGAATGCGTGACCGGCTTAATGTCAGACTGGACACGTGGGGGATTGGATACATGACCGACTTGCCGGGCGGATGCACATACCCGCCAGATAATGCAAACATGTGATAAGGGTGGTATTCTTACATTCACGAGGTGAGGAAAGTGCAGGACTGCCGGAAAAATTGTCTAACTATCTAAAATATGGAATTATGGTAAAGAGAAAGGAAGTTAAAATCGACGAGGAGCAGATACGCCGCGTAATGGCCGGGGATATTCCCGCCTCCGTCCTGGAAAATCGTTATGGGAACAACGCTGCCGGCTCCCAAAAAGAAGATGGCAAGGAACCGGAAACGGAAAGCCGTTCCGGGATTCCTGCCGAACCCGACAAGGTGGAAGCTCCCGGTTCCGATGTGTCCGGCAATGAGGAAGAAACGCCGTCCCCGGTCCTTCGGGAGAAAACACGCCGGAAAAAGAACAGTCTTCAGGAGTATCCCGAACATCTGTTTGGCAACAACGTTGTGAAAGAGCGCCGGCAGACCTATGTCAGCAGCGAGAACTATGAACGGGTACGCACCCTGCTTTCCGTGATAGCGCCCACACTCAGCATCTCCTGCTATATCGACAATATCCTCTCGGCCCATCTGGAACAGTACCGTGACGAGCTGAACGCCATCTACGGCAGCCGTATCAACCTGAAACCGTTGTGATTCCGCGTGTGGCCGCATGAAAAAAGGGACACCCGGAGGCTGGAATCTCTTCCTTCCTCCGGATCTCCCTCGTTTCTTCCCGGTACCGGGCTTATCTCGTACCGGTGGTTCTCAGCCCTTTCGGTATCGGGTTGTCGAGTATTATCCGGTAGCATAGCCTGCCGTCCACATTCACCGGCTCTTTCGCCACCATGAAACCGGCGCATTTCTCGACCTTCGCGGCATCGAGTATCATGCCGGCGATGAAGCTGTTCGAGAAGCGGGCGCAACGCGGATCGTTCCATATCGTGAATCCGTTCTCGTCATCCGAGACGAACATGTACCAGTCTTTCGGCCTGTCGTCATCCCTTGCGATGCATAGCCTGTTGCCGGCGTGCAGGCTCAGCTCCCTGCTCAAAATCCTGCTCAGGTACATGCTGCCATCGCGGCATACCGTGATGATCCGTTTGCCCTTGTAGGTCAGTGCCGGATGGGAATTGCTCTTGTCATAAACTGTCAGTTTCATAATCGATTATGTTTTGAGTGATACATTTATTGTCTTTTATGCCGCCTCGCCGGCCATGATCAATCTTCTTTGGGCGATGAACTTCCGGTTTGTCCGAACGGATTCCATCATCGCCTGTGCCCTGCGTGTCACCACCGAGGTCTTCTCGCCCATGTGCCTGGCTATGGTGCGGAACGAGCTTCCGGTCTCGTAGAACCGCAGCATGAATATCCTGTAATCCTCATAGGAGAAATGCCGCCTGAGGAACTTCTGTATGTCCCTTACCAGCCTGTCGCATCCGGTAAGCATCTCTTCCCGTTCCTCTGTCTCTTCCGCGCAGTCCGTCTCACCCAGTCTTGCGAAATACTCGTCTCCGGGGCTGTCGTAACGGCTTTCATCCCTTGCGCCCGACTGTAGGATTCTCCGGTAGCATCCGAAGAAATAGGACTCCGGATCTTCTATCCCGACACTTGAGAACATTATCTGCTTCCTGACAGCCAGATATGCGTCATGGAACGCGTCCTCGTCGATTTTTCCATAGATGGAGAGTCTCTCCTTCAATCTCGCGTATGAACGGTTAAACCATCCGTTGAATTCTTTCACGTCTTTTGTTGCCATATCCTTTTGCTTTTATCTGTTAGACATCCGGCCCGTGGTACGGGCACTCTTGTTTCTTTGTATGCCTTACAGCCGTTCTCCCACCGGAAAGGCGTCAAGGCTCGGCAGGAAAAAATACCGGAGCGCAGAGCGTGAGGATGATTTTTCCCCGCCGACCCGCAGGGCCCGGCCTTGCGCTCCGGTGGGGAACGGCTACCTTTGCTTCAAAGAAATAAGTGTGTCCTTTTCCGCTTCTTACCATCCGTAATTATCCTCTGGCAGTGAAAAGGGATGTCTGCCGGTGACACCTCTCGTCCGGTTGGCAGCCCGTCTTGATTTTTTTTATTTTCTTCGCTTCCGGAACGCTTTTACGGACACCAGAAATCCTTTCCGGTATCATCTGTCCGCCGTTCCGGCTATAGTAAAAACAAATGTCAAACTTAAAATTTAGGAATTATGGAAGTAGTGGTCATAGAGAAGGCAACTTTCGAGAGGATGCTTTCGGGGTTCGAATTTTTTGCGGAAAAGGTGGAGCGTCTCTGCCGGGAGCATGAGGATTTAGGAGAAAGGGAGTGGCTTGACAGCGATGACGTGTGCAGGCTGCTCTGCGTCAGCCCGAGAACCTTGCAGACGATGCGGGAGAACGGAACGCTGGCTTACACCAAGATAAGTCATAAGGTGTACTACAGACCGGAAGACGTGAAGGCCGTCTTTCCCGTGGTGGGAATGAAACGGCGTATGGCCGTTGATAAGGGAAAAGAATGTAATATTAACAACCTAAAGTAGCATACTTATGACTGACAACGACAACATCCGGCTGCTGACACCGGAAAACGACACGCGCGTGAGAGCCTTTTTCTCGTCGCTGGAAGACCTTTCTAAAAAGGTGGAGAAAATACGTGAAAACAACAAGCCGTCCCTGGACGGGGAACGCTATTACACCGACAAGGAACTGGCCGTCAGACTGAAGGTTAGCCGCAGGAGCCTTCAGGATTACCGAAACAACGGCATACTGCCCTATATCCAGATAGGCGGCAGGATTCTGTACAGGGCTTCCGAAATAGAGCGTGTCTTGATGGACGGGTACAAGGAGGCGTACCGTCTGAATGGATGAAATTAAATTTTGTAAAGTTGTGTTCAGTGACAAATTAACAGTCGTTATTGGCGTCCATGGATGCCAATAACGACCGAACAAAATTGAGCTTAATACAGTTCAGTTTACACTACCCACAGCCTCCTTAATGTATATTGGGTAATATCGGTATATTACATTACAACAATTTCATTTTCTTCAAACCATCCTTTTCTGATAGCTTCAGTTTTTACCCCCTCTGGATTATTTGTATACATCACAACTGCTAATGAGTTCTTTGCTCTGGTACATGTAACATAAAATAATCTTTGAGTACGTTCAATGGAGGTTTCCTTGCTATTATCTTTATTTTTTAAATCTGCTTCAGATAAATCCTTAATACCAAACAGTTTGTCATAACTAAACAAGAATCCTTTCGCTTCAGAATCATCTATAATAACTATTACTCGTTCAAATTCAAGACCTTTAACCCCTTGATGTGTATCAAATTGTGAACGGTGGTTCACATAATCATCATAGCGGCGTACCATGTCGATTGGCAGATCCATTACTTCCACCCAAGCACGTAGTTCTTCTTCTACGCTATCATCTTCTATGTCTGATGGTTTTAACATACACGCTTGTCTTACAACATCCGGTACAGTTAATAGCTGAGATTTTATAATTTCATCTACTACGACACGGATAGTACTATTCTTATTTACAAAATTAGCAACCTTTATAGCTTCTTCTCTGCATTTCAAATAAAGTTCATATGGCTTCTCTGTATTCTGTCTGCTCAATAATGGCGAGTATTCTTTCAAAATTTCTAAAGCAATCCGTCCATCTTCTTTCATGGAGTTTGCAATAGGAAGCACTTCCTTAGTGAAAAATTCTATTTCTGAGACAGAACCTTGAAGGAAGGTCATTTGATATTTTGAAACTTTATAAAATGGAGCAAAAAAACTAGAAAACCCTAATCTTCGTGCGGCCATCATGTGTTCCAATGTCAGGACTTTTACTTCAGCACCTATGGCCGTCCATTTTTCATCTTTGGTTTGCTCACTCATAATCCTCATCACGTTTTGTTCTATTTCATCTTTATTTAGACCATCACGTTGTTGCACGACAAAAAGCCTAACAAAACCATTATTAGCGTCTTCACGCGGACTTTGTTCCGCATGAAGATCAATATCCTTACCAATAATGTTTGCCAACTGGATTATTCGCTTAGCACTGCGATAATTCATCTTCTTTATCGGCTTCTCCCAACCAGCAGGAATGAAACCTTCTATGTTCTCTTTCCCGTCAGCATAAATTCGCTGTTTCTGGTCTCCAAGTAAACCTAAGGTAAAAATATTAGCAAAATTCCTTTGAATTTCAAAGAAAGCATCAATTAGTTCTTTCTTCGTGTCTTGACTCTCATCAATCAATAGTATCGGATATTGTTGTGCAATGATTCGCTGTAACATTTTGTTCTCAATAATCATTTGAGCTGATATTTTAATAACCTCAGTATGCTTCAATGCATTATACTCAGGATTACTGCCATTAGGATTATACACGAACTTTTCTATCGTCTGTGCTTTTGCTAATCGTTCTTTCTGATGATTAAACTTTTCTACATTGGAAAAATAAGTTTTTGTTGTCTTGTTTTTTGTTTCATCCATCTTCTTGTTCAACGCTTCTATGTCTTCGATAATATATTGGCAATATAGCCTCTTAATATCTGTTTGATAGTATTTGATAACATCCCAGACAAAACTATGAATCGTTGATATCTGAAAAATGGAACTATAATCCAAACGATTGATAATTTCGTCTGTCGCAGCATTCGTAAAAGTAATAACAGCTACATTCTTTCCTTGCAACAGAAGTTCTTTACCAATACTATTACGTATTTTTTTCAAAAGAAGAACCAAAGAGTAAGTCTTTCCTGAACCAGCTCCAGCAAAAAGAAAGAAACTTTTACGCGGTGTTGAAAGAATACACTTTTCTAGTGTCTCATCTACTTGAAAATCTATATTATTCTCCATTTCTGTTCCCATTAGAATCCAAATATGACTTCATCCATTCAAGCCCTTCCTGAATATATACTGGGGCAACTAAATCGACAAAATCGTCTTTATAAAGCAGAGAAATAGCAAAATCAGCTTTCTGAAAACCACTTTTGCTTTCCAATTTTTTAAATATCTTATTTTGTAATTCATTGGCAGAATTACTATGTTTCAACAGATTCGCTATTGTGGTAATAGCACCCATTTTCTTTAACCCTTCCCGTCGGAATAATTCAAGATTAGTAAATATCAATGCATCTTCAAATGTATAGGGACATACTTCTGTCAATTCATCTTTATTCTTATCCCACTTGACGTTTACTGGTGTTTGGAATGCTATTCTTACATTATTTACAAGTTTTTCTTTTTCATCCAGTGCCAACAAATCGTCTATTTGTTCTTTTCCTGAAAGCCAGCTTTTAATGGAAGGATTACCTGTCTTATAACCATTTCCTTTGGCTGTAATCACGGATGGATGTATTTCTTTTCCGTCTTCTCCTACTTTTGTGTCAGTCGCATCTATATCCGTCACAATCAAGGCTGCAATTCCAATTTTTTCAATTAGTTTACGGAAACTATGTGCATGGCGGCCGTTCACCTCTATAACAGATATATAATAAGAATCTAATCCGGCTTTTACGAGAAAGCTAGGAACAAGTATCTTTTCCGCAGGACCTTCAACCAAAACAACAGCATCCGAAAAGAATATATCGCAGTGAGTTAAACGTATATATCTCGTTATAAATTGCTTTGTTTCATCGTCTGTTCCGAATGTACTAGATAAGTTCACAACTTTTGAAACAGGTATCTTTTCGCCAACATCTATCACTCGTTTGAAGTAGCGCATACAGTTCAAGTCAAGTTCGTTGACAACATGATTTGAATGCGTACTTAACACAAGTTGTGTACTTAGCCAAGGATTTTCTTCAATTAGTTTGTTGTTGCACAAGGCTTCAAAAGCTTTCTTTACAAATACCTGTTGTGCTTGGGCATGTAGATGCGCTTCTGGTTCTTCTACAAACACTAAATGAATAGGTTCAATATTCTTTCCTTCACTTAATTCCTTCAGCCACTTTTCTCTGAAGTCAATCAATTTCAAATAAATAGAGATGAGATTTCTATAACCAAGCCCATTGTACTTCTCAGGGAGTACCAATTCCTCCATACCTTGAATAGCGAATTGAACTGCTGAGTCATGTTTTATGGATTCCTCAATCTGAATCTTACTTCGTATTTTTATCTCTGGATTCTGGAAGCCAGGGTAATTGATGTTCTTCAATTCGCCAACAGGAACCTCAAAAGTCTTTCTTAATTTTTCATCGTATGTTTTGTTCGCTGTTACGATACCTCCAAGGAGTTTCAACCCTTCACAAGTCAGCTCCTCATCTTCTTGACCACTGCTCTTATAGTACTGTTGGAACTGTTTTGACAACGTATCTATCTCACTATCTGTTTGTCCTTCCGGATCAGAAAAATCTCTTGATGCCAGTATAGTATCCACTTTGATTAGTCCGTCAAGTGGATTATAGCCCAGCTCATTGTCTGGCGTTGTTTGCACTTCGTCTTCGTCATCAGGATCAAGAGCCGGATCTATGATGTAGTATTTCACATCGAAATACTCTCTAAGGTTTGAGCCTTTACCCAAAAAGTCGCATAAATTTTTGGGATATAATTCTGGAGAGTCTGCCTCCTTCCATTCCTCAGTAGCTTCTAAAGATCTCGCTTTTGTCTTTGCTTCTTTGTAAGCAGTGTAGAGTTTTGCAACATCTTTAGGGACATATTGCCCTCGAACCCCTACTTTTTTACCATCCCAAGTGCTAAGTGATGGTATCAAGTGATTCACTCGATACTGTTCCCCATTTTCTACATTTATCCAGACATCCATTGATGGTACGATGTTATCCCATTGATGGGAACTCAATAATGCGTCATCTACAGAATCCTTTTCCAACCATTTTTCGCCTATTGTATTAATTAAGGCCCAATTAGTTACGGTGAACTCCTTTAGAGTGAATCTCTCTGTGTTCTTAAGGAACCAAACAATAGCACTGATAGCCGAGGTTTTACCACTGTTGTTAGCACCAACTAAAACTGTTTTCTTCTCGCCAAAGTCTATATGACAATTCTTCAATTTCCGATAATTTCTGATATGAACTGATTGTATTTTCATATGTTACTTACTTTTTGTCTAAAACTATATTTCGTTGAGCAACCTCATCACCTTATGTACCTCCGAGTACGCCTTCAAATCCTCCGGTGATTCCTTGCAGAGTTTGCACAACTTTTCTGAATTTGACATTGCCCGTTCCAAGTCTCCATTCTCTGTCAAGTATTTATAGAGGTTGGTGCGTATGAAATATCGTTTTGTCTTTTCATAGCCAGGCATATATTTCTGCAATTCGGGAAGCAGTTGTTCGTAACTATCATATCGCCGACAAACCACATTAGGCAAGAAATGCAGTAGAAACCAAAATTCCGTGCAAGGATTCGTTTCTACGAACATCACCTTTCCTACATACTTCTTCTTGCCATACTCCTTCTTTGCTCGCTGATACAGTTGCATTTCAGAAGAATATTTATATAGCCTGTCCATATCAAACAAGCATACGATATAATCATATTGCTTGTTCAAATAGGACTCTATCAGTTTCAGAATATGATTGATGTCACTGTGCTGTGGAAAATCAGGAGCGACCTTGAAGGGATAGCGACACGCAATCCTCAGAGAATCGAAATAGAACCATTCTGTTTCTCCCTCGCCAATAATGGCGATACTCTTTGTTACTATCCGCCCCATATCATTAGTCGTTTAGGTTAATATACTGGCTACCCAAGAACGGCAACTTTACCAATTTTCCTTGCTTGTAGGCATTATACGGAGATAGATTCTTGTGCAGTCCAAGAGAAGAAAGACGCACTATTTTTGTTTCGCCAAGTTCGTCTTTATCAGTGAACCATATCGTATCACGGCGAATGAAATCCTCGTTGAGAAGATTGATGTCGTGCGTTGTTAGGAGCATTTGGGATGTTCTGTTACTGTTCGCCAAGAATACTTTTATGAAATAAGCTAACAGCTCATAGTGAATGCTTGTCTCCACTTCATCAATAGACACAAATCGATTGGTCTTTAACAGAAAATTCAGTATCACCGCCATTCCCAAGAACCTCATGGTGCCATTGGATTCGTATTCTTCCGACAAATCATAGACTTTATCGCCTACTTTATGCTTGAAGGTCAGTTCCGTATTTGTAATTTTGCCCTTTCTTAGCATTTCTGCCTTTGCATCTTTATCAATAGGGGCATTCTGAATTAATTGTTCCAATTCAGGAGTAATCAGTTCTTCCTCTTCGTGCAATACAACATCTTCTATGTTGAAATCGGACGCTTTCAGGAAGTTTAAAATGAATTTCTTCAAATCTCCTGTTTCGTCTTTATCCAATCTTGATTTGACATATCCCGAAAGCAGCATACCGGGAGCCAACACATCCTTTACTTGTTTGGCAAAATAGTCGTACACATCATTCAGCTTAGTGCGTTCCACATTGCTTTTGCCAAATGCAGCAAGCACACTGCAATTATTGATAGTATTTCCGGAAATCACATCTTGGCTTTTCTTTGTCATTTTTAGATTTACGCCAAAGTCGATGGTCGTGGAATCCGTTGAATCGTCATAACTTCGGTTATACAGCTTGGTAGGGCGAATTGAATCATAAACAATCAATGTCTCGGAATAGATATGCTTGGCATCCAACTCAAAACTAAGGATATACTTCGATTGATTGATATAGAACGCCATAGACAACTTTGTCGTTTCATTCCTCGAAATATCGTCCAGCATGAAAGGAACCACCCCTGTTTTCTCATTACGGTCTTTAGGCATTCTCAAAACCAATATCTTGAAGAATTCGATGGCATTCAATATGTTTGTTTTTCCAGAAGCATTGGCCCCATAGATGATGCCCACTTTCAGCAATCTTACCCCTTCTTTAACTTCATACGAATATTCATCAGACATAAAAGTATCTACTGATGGCTCAAAACTGATTTTCTGAGCCGATTTAATGGAGAAAAAATTCTCAATGCTGAACTCTGCTATCATAATTGTTAAATTTATCTGTTATATAGCACAAAGGTAAGAATAAAATTCTATATAATAAATTATAATCCATATTATCGTAATAAAATTACGAAATATGCAACAAAAACAAATATACTTGCTTGTTTAGATTATTTTGAGAGGTATTGATAGTTTTGAGATTTTCTCAAAAGCCAGGGATTATCCATAAAGATCGTACCCAAATTATCGTTATGCTCATGTGCCATAGACAAATCTACTATTTGGTACGGTAGCGTCAATATTCTTGGCTATCCAATAGAAGATGATAGTATTATAAAAATTACAGACATCAAACTTGCAAACGAACTTTTGGATATCATTTACAACAATGGAGAGAAGAAGTATGAAAACTCAAGAAGTAAGGAGAAATCGACAAAAGAGAAGAAGAAATAAAAAGTAGGGAGAAAATCATTCACTATGCTTTTTAAGGACAACACACCAAGTGCAGCAGCTTTTGCCGAACAATGTTGTAGGAAAGCAGATAGCCTGGCTGAATGCCGACAAAGTGACGAAGCGTGTCGGACTGGACAAGGACGGATATTGGCAAGTGGTCGAAAAAACGGATTGATTTTTTCTGGAGGGAGCGCAGTTTGCCGCCTGCCCGCTTCATCCAGCCTTCAAAAAACATCCCTCCCATAGAATATCTGGACAGCATACGGACCGGCAGCAATCTACTGGCTGTATGCTGTTCCTCTTTTGTCTTTTGTTCCGACTTTTCCGTCGGTCGCTTGTTTCCGCTGCCGTCGGCGTCCATTGCACAGACGTGAAAGGGGAAAGGTTTTCGGGCTGAATACCCTTTGCTCGCAAAGGAAGATTCAGCCCGAAACGGCGCAGCTGCCCGACCTTTCCACTTTCAGAAAAGTCTGTGCTAACTTCCATGGACGGTGAGGGAACAGGCGGCCGCGAAATGGTGATCCTATTTGGAGTACGTGCCGTTCCCACTTCTCCTTGCCATCAGCTTGTCCATATCCTCGGAGATTTTATCATCGGTCACTTTGGCATAGCCTTGCGTGGTCCTGATGTTCGTGTGCCCCATCATCTTGCTGATGCTCTCGATCGGCACACCTGCCGAAAGCGTCAAGGTTCCGAACGAATGCCTGCTTGCGTGGTAGCTGAGATTCTCTTTCACACCTGCCAATATCCCTATCTCGTGGATGCAGTACCAAAGCCTGTTCCGGTTGGGTAGAGGGAATATCGGTCTGCCGTCATCGGTTGTATTGTACAGCGACAAAATTTGTTCGGCTACGGGGTGTAACGGTATAAAGGACTCGACATCGGTTTTCTTCCTGTTGATACGGATGAAGCGTCTTCCGTCCGCGGTTGTTCCGATATGCGAGGGGTAAAGCCGTTTTACATCGACATAGGACAGCCCCGTGAAGGCTGAAAAGATGAACGCCCTACGGGTAAGCTCCTGCAACCTCTCCGGCATGGGCTGTTCCATGATCCGTTGAAGTTCCGCTCTGCTGATATGCTTCAGCTTATAGTCGGGCTTCTTTTCGTATGGGACGTCGGCAAGCGGGTTGAAGCGGATAACCTCCCTGTCCACGGCAATATAGACAAGCCTGTTCAGCCATGTAAGACAGTGGTTGATATGTCCCGCCCCGCAATCTTTGGATTTCAGGTAGAGCTTATAGCCCCAGCCGAAGTCTTCGGTAATATCCTCAAAGGCGATGTCCCGCATACCCAGCGACAGCAGGTACTCGTGCAGGTATGACTGTGAGGATTTGGACTGGCGGTAAGAGGAAGTGGAATTTATCACTTCGGAACGGATTCTCAACTTTTCCCGTTCCTCTTCCCCGGCTTTCAGCAATGTGACCGGAACGGTTGCCACGCAGGTAATCTCGTTCTTCAGCATTTCTGCCGTGACCATGCCAGCATCCTTCAACAGCTTGTCATATGAGGTCTCTATTCTGGAGCGGAGTGCTTCAAGGAGGTTATTCGTCCTTGCATCCCTGACCTCTCCGGTCTTGGCTTTCCAGTCTTTGGGATTGCAGTAGCAACCCGTGGCAAACACGCTGTTCTTGCCGTCAATGGTGATACGGCACATAATAGCGGTAGTTCCGTCCGTTTTAACCTTACTACGGTTAATATAGTATAGAATTGAAAATGTACTTCGCATGATTGAATCGTTTTTAAGGGTTAGAGAACAAGTTTCAGATCCTTTGTCGCCTCGATGTATTTGTCCATGTCCTCGAAAAGTTTCTTAGGGGTTACACGGGCGTACACCTGGGTGGTCCTTATATCCGCGTGACCTAACATCTTGCTGACAGTCTCGATAGGTACGCCGTTTTCGAGGGTCATGAGGGTCGAGAACGAGTGCCGCCCCATGTGGTAGGACAAACGTCCCTTGATATCGGCTTTTATTTTGATGCTCGTCAGGCACCATTTCAGGGTTTGGTACGGAATTACGGGAAACAATGTGGCCCGTGTTTCGTCACGGTATTTCTCGATAAGGGCTACCGCTTCGGGCAGCAGTTTCACCCGGCTCAGTTGGCCGTTCTTCCCCCTACGGTATTTCAGCCATAGCGCACCGTTATCGTCCCTTGAGAGATTATCGGGCGTAATAGCTACGACATCCACGTACGAGGTTCCGGCATAACAGGCGAAAAGGAACATGTCCCTGACAATGGAGTGTTCCGGGCGGCATCCGGTAAGCTCTATATCCCGTATCTTCTCGAAATCCTCCTTGCTTAACGCTCTTGGAGCTGTTTCCTTCTGCTTGGGTAATTTGTAGTGTTCAAAATAATATTTGTCTGAATATCCCTCCTTGAAGGCTATGCGGCAGATCTTCTTCAGGATAGCCAGGTAATGGCGCACTGTCTGGACGCCCAGACCTTTCTCTATCACGACAAACTCCTGAAATTCCCGGATGAACTGCTCGTTGAGCTGGCAGAAAGCCAAGTCGGATACCTTGAACCTGCCGCTGACGAAATCTGCGAGACGGTTGCGGGTGTAAAGGTAGTTGGGCAAGGTGCGGTGAGACACATCGATGCCCACACGTGCCCTGATTTCCTCGATATGCCTGTCGAAGAGTTTGAACAGTGTCATCCGCGTGTCCTTACTACCTTGAAAGGCTTCCTTGACTGCCGTCGCATCGAAATCGGTCTTTCGTTCCAAAAGGGAGTCGAACGCAGAGTTTACAGCCAACAGCAGCTTGTCGATTTTTGCGTTGACTTCCACTGCCTCCTTGCTCTTGCCGTTCAGACGGCTTTCACGGGGATTCCACAGGCCGGGAGTGCAGGAGAGTTTGCAGCTGAACTGCGCCATCGTTCGGTTAACGGTGATGCGTCCCATTATCGGGGCTTTGCCCGACTTGTCCAGTCCGCTCTTTTTGAGGTAGAGCAAAACCTTGAATTTTTCTACTTTCATAACGCTCATAATTTTAATGGCAAATTTACCTGTTTTATAAGCGTTCTTCGATATGCAAAACTTTGACAATCAGTGTAATATATCGCTGTTTTAAATTATTTGATCCGCTCTTCGTTACCTTATCCCTGCCGGTAACAGCCCTGCTAACGATTTGGTAACTGAATATCCTCTACAAGCCTCGCTTTTTTGCTTTTTTCTCAGGTGGAAGAATATGGAAAAATAGCTAATTACCAACAAATTGCGTTGTGATTTCTTTTCGTTGCCATTACTCGTATTACTTATTTCTTTCCATGTCGCAAGGCACACCCACGCTACCATGATGCTGACATTAGGTGCAGATTTATACACAGTTAGCAAGTTGTTGGGGCATAAGAACATTGCCACCACTCAAATTTATGCCAAGATTGTAGATAAAAAGAAAGAAGAAGCGGTAAGTTTGATACCAAACTTAACAGATTAAGTATAAAAAGAAAGTACGGACTTACCATAAGACAACCGTACTTTCTTTCTTTTTTTGCCTTTCTTTCACTGAAAAAATATATCTTTGTCTCTACTAACTGAAACAGAGTGTATTATGACAGAAGAAGAACTGAAAGCAAAATTCGACTATATACAAGGCATGTTTAATCGTTGCATAAGTCATGCCTGCCAAATTCTGATAGACAGTATTACTGTTAAGTCTCGGTACTTGAATCGAGAACAGGCTGACGAACTGGAACGCCAAGAGTATATACATGCCGTTGATGAACTGTCGCAACTATATATCCGTTATTCTGCATTGAATGACATCCAAAATTTCTACTCTGTATCTGATTTCTTTTGGGAAAGCGGTTTTTATGAAGCCTTGAAGCCCGATGAAAAAAGAAAGTACCTTTTATTCTCTCCTCTTTCATTTGATTATTCCCGATATGAACAGGACTGGAAAATCCAGTGTAAGCTGCCCCCTAAAACCAAGCGATTCTGCCCCCTTAA
>ERZ1673748.1607-NODE-1607-length-20653-cov-58.235654_pt1 | contig 20653 bp, 19 predicted proteins | sample MGYA00580196_ERZ1673748 | MGnify/ENA primary metagenome ERZ1673748 (study PRJEB41218, sample SAMN15661796) | gut metagenome | host: Homo sapiens | place: Canada: London | collected 2015-08-20/2019-03-30 | study: EMG produced TPA metagenomics assembly of...
TATATAGAGAATGTAGGGGCGACCATTGGTCGCCCGCCAGCTTGGCGCAGCAACGTGCTTTCCGGGATGGCTTTCTTACAAGGCATACGGGCAGGGGCGAGCAATGCTCGCCCCTGCAGGAGTTTTTCGGCAGTCTGTAAAAAAAGATAATAGCATAAAACAATTTAAAATAACAAGTTGTAAAATAACAAGTTGAGCGGTCAGGTGTATTTTTATCATTTGGCTGCTTACTTATTTAGAAAGGGAAATCAAATGGACAAATACGATGTCGAATACCGAATGAGAGCCATCAAGGATACTTGCGATATTTTTGATGAGCTTCTTTCGTATGATACAGGAGATGACTACTGGAAACGATGCGTTTGCGAAGCGTCCATTCTTTATTTGGAACAGGACATGTATGACGAAGAAACGCAACAGCGTCCTGAAGAAATTTCTCTTTGCCAAGCACAGATAGATGTCATCACTTACCGTCTCAAACCTTATAAAGGCGTAAAGCCAAACGTAATTAACGCAAGCAAAGTTAATGAAATGCTCAACATCACATTGAAAAACTTTATGGACGGCGAACGCGTTGAAAATATGAGCCGCGAAAGCCTACACTATCTATGCGGTAGTTTCCGTTTTTTACTGTTCAAATCCTGCCCGACTGCATACGCCGTGGACTACAATAAGTTCAGGGAATTCGTCAAAAAGCAGGGTATCAATGGATATGCAGATAGAATCGTTGCACTGTACACTCTGATCGAGCAATACCAGAAATACTAAGCGCCGTTATCAGCCCTCAACAATCAACCACTTGCGTGACCGCGAGCGATTTTTATATTTATTTATGAAAGGAGAAAAATAAATGGACAAATACGATGTCGAATACCGAATGTATTCGCTCAAAAGTTTTTGCGAAATTTTTGATGAACTCTTCTCGTATGATACAGGAGATGATTTTTGGAAGCGATGTGTGTGTGAAGCCACGATCCGCAGTTTGAGCGTTGATATGTGTGATGGAGAAGTAAACCAGCGTCCGGAAGAAGTTTCTCTGCGCATAGCATTAAAGGATGTTGTTTTGCGTCGCCTTGAGCCATACAAAAACGTAAAGCCCAAAACCATCGACACCAATAAAATCAATGAGATGCTTCAGCATACAATTAAGGTTTTCATGGATGATGAAACCATGAAAGTGGAGGATATGGACGGAGAAACGCTACATTATTTATGTGGGAGCTTCCAATTCCTGCTATCCCAGATGTGTCCGTTCGCATACTCCTTTGATTATAGTCAATTTCTAAAGGACGTACAGGAACGAGGCGTCGAAAACTACGCAGATACTGTTGTCGCGTTGCACATGTTGATTGAGCAATACAAAAAATATTAACAAGAACCAACCGCTTGCCTAACCGCGAGCGGTTTTTCTTTTTTATTTGTCCAAAAGTTTTTGTCGGTCTTTAACTTTCCCCGCCACATACCCTATAGCCTTTGTGTAAGGAAACAAACCCAAACACAAAGGAGAAGAAAACATGAAAAAGATCACTGTAAATAAAACTCGTATCCTCACTGCGGCGGCTGCGCTGGTGGCTGTGTTCAGCCTGGCGGGGTGCGGCAGCACAGCCGTGAAGGAGGTGCCCCAACCTGCCGAGACCTCCCGCAGCGAGGAAGCCACCCTCGAGACCGCTGCACCGGAAGCCACGGCCACCCCGGCTCCTACGCCCGACGTGGTCGTGCCCACCAGCGTGACGCTGGAGCAGGAAGGCGGCATCCTGAACAACGGCATGACCTGGACGCTGCACGCGACGGTCCTGCCGGAGGACGCTGCCGATAAGACAATCACATGGACCTCCGCCGATGAGAGCGTCGCCACCATAGACGACAGCGGCGTCATTACGACCCATGCACCCGGGCAGACCACAATCACGGCGGCCAGCACGGCGGGCGGCGTGTCCACCACCTACAACCTCGTTGTGCAGGAGGTCGTCAAGTGCAGCTATTGCGGCGGCACGGGGCATACGGCCGATACCTGCGCCGTAAAGAAAACGGCGGAGCAGCAGGCAGCCGCCGTGATCGCCCAGCAGCAGGCCGCGGCCCAGGCTGCGGATCAAGCCGCTGCGCAGGCGGCTGAACAGCCCGCCGCCGAAGCCGCCCAGCCCGCCGACCCCGGTTATGAGGTCGACTGGGCAGGCCGCCGCATCTACTATCAGGGAGATGCCGACATCCCGGAGGGCGGTGTTGTCCAGCGCCCGGACGGCAGCCGGTACATCAAGGGACCCCGGTGTGTGATCTTCGGGTATGACACCTGCCCGGAGGACACAGACCCAAGTCTGCCCGGAAACACCCCGTTCACCGGTGACTGTGTGTTCTGCGGTGACTTCGGTCACGATGTCTACCACTGCCCCATCCTGGATGAGTTGGAGAGTTCCGAAGCATACCAGGAGCTGCTGCAGAACAACGGCTGACGCCCGTGAAAATAGTACCAAAAGTGAGGTGGTTGCAAAAAGTAGCAAATCTTGTTGACGGCGGGGCGGTGTGTCCCTATAATAGAAGTATCAAATCAAACGAACGTCAGAGGTGATACGAATGTTTGTCTATGGATACTGCCGCATTTCCACGCCGCAGCAAAATATCGAGCGCCAGGTCCGCAACATTGCCGCTGCCTACCCAGCGGCCCATATCGTGCGGGAGGTCTACACCGGCACAGCCTGCCAGGGCCGCAGGGAACTGGACAAGCTGCTGCGCATTGTGCAGGAAGGGGATACCATCGTGTTTGACAGCGTCTCCCGCATGAGCCGCAGCGCCGACGAGGGCTGTGCCCTGTACGAAACGCTGTACAAGCGCGGCGTGAATCTGTGCTTTTTGAAGGAGCCGCACATCAACACAGATACCTACAAGCAGGCTTTGCAGCGGCAGATCGGTACGGCACCGGAGACCGGCAGCGCCGCAACGGATCGTTTTGTGGCCGGGGTGATGGATGCGCTGAACCGCTACACCGCCGACCTGGCCGCCGAGCAGATCCGCCTTGCCTTTGCCCAAGCGCAAAAAGAGGTGGACGACCTGCACCAGCGCACCCGCGAGGGTCTGATGACCGCCCGGCTGAACGGCAAACAAATCGGGCAGATCCCTGGCCGCAAGCTGAACATAAAAAAAGCTGCCGCCGCTAAGGCGCTGATTTTGAAGCACAGCCGGGATTTTAATGGAACCCTGGCCGACGCCGACTGCATCAAACTCATCGGCATTGCCCGCAATACCTATTATAAATACAAGCGGGAATTGCGGGATATTATGTCGTAATGCTATAATATCTTTTAAGAATTTTTCAAATTTCTTTAACTTCCCTTCGCGCAACCCCTATTGTATCCATGTAAGGACAAACAGAAAACAAGGAGGATAATCCCTATGATGCCAAACAAATCCATTTACCGCGACGCTGACGCAGCAGAAATCAACCTGTATGAGCTTAACTTCGCGCGTTTCTTTTCCATACAGACCAGCGAGAACGGCTGGCGGCGCGTCGTGTGTGAACTTGTCCGCCGTGCGGCGAAGGGCACCAAAGAGCTCCGCCTGGAAGATGGGACAGAGCTTCCCGGGGAAAAGACCTTCCCGGACTATGTCGTCGACCTGATGGACAGTTACCTGGCGGTTTTGCCGGATGCAAAGCCCCATGCCTATCCTGCTGCCGAGCGGGAACAGCTGATGGAACGTCACTGCCGTCATACTGAGGATGGTGGTATTGATTATGACTACTACCAGGACATGACCTTGCTGTATGGTTCGCTTCTTACGGCGCCGATACACTTTCCGACTGCTATAAGTATGGTGTTGGTGTGCCGCAGTCTTTTCATCAGGCCGCACTCTGGGAACAGTACGCCATCAATCTTTACTATATTTATCGGGACTACTACAATAAATCAGATGATGAATCCTATAGGGATTCCCGCCTGGATGAGATTGGCCGTTTGAGCGTAAGCTGCCATATACAGCGTAACCTTCCGGATGCCCTATACACGGATGAGCAATGGGGTTGTATTTCCGACTTTGGCTGCATGCCTACCGAACTGGTTGCCCTGAGCAGAGCTGAAAAACCGGACACGCCTTATATATCTCATACGTCTTCCCTCGTTATGCAGATGATTCAGAAAACCTCACTGGAAGAGCTGAAGCAGATGGGACATACCTACCTGAATTACGTCCGCCGCAATAGCAGCAAAAATCCTTTGGAGGATTGGAAGCAGGCCGTAAACTATTATTACGCAGGCGCTGCACAGGGCGATGCCGAGTGTGCCGCCGCCGTTGGCTACTGCTGCGAGATGGACCCCCGCGGTTCCAACCTGCCGCTGGCGCTGGCCTGGTACCAGCACGCCGCCAAGGCCGGCAGCGCGTGGGCCATGGAAAAGGTCGCCACTTTCTATGAGGAAGGCTACGGCTGCACCGCCAACCGCGCCCTTGCCGATGCCTGCCGTGAAACCTTGAAATACATGCGCTGACTGCCCATAAAAATTGCCCCCGGTGAAGCAACCTTCACCGGGGGTTTTCCCTTTCTTATTGTGTTATTTCACCTCCAACAAGCCCCACTGGCCGTTCTGCCTGGCCCAGACGCAGCCGCCCTGCGCGGGGGCCAGATCCTCAAAGCGGCCAGCCTCGATGCAGACCGTTCCATCGGTGTACAGCGCCATTCTTGCGCCGTCTGCATCCTGTACAACCACCACGCCGGACATATCCGGGAACGGGTAGTCGATAGGTTCCGACGCCCCCTCCGCCTGCATCGCAGCCTGGTAGGTGCAAGGGATGACCTCCTCACCGTTGATGTCGCAGTAGCCCCAGTTTCCGTCGGTGTCCTCCACAGCGATCAGTTCGTCGCCCGCCATGCAGACGTTCTTGTACCGGAAGCTGCTCAGCAGGGAGCCGTCGCTGCGCGCCACCGCATACGGGGCACCGTTGGCCACGGTGTAGCACCGGTACTCGTTGTCCCATGTTGCCGGGCGCACGCCGAACAGCGCCGAGGCGTCGTTTACCTGCACCAGCGGCGTACCGCTGAACTCGTAAGTACCCAGCAGGTCATAATAAATCTGGCCGTCCTCGGTGTAGATCCAGCGGTTTGCATACCCGCCCACACCATCGTACAGGACCTCTATCTCCGCACCATTGGCCTGCAGCTCAGCGTTCAGGCCCTCGCACTTTTCCCGCATGGCCGCGAAATTGTCGTAGTTATAATATTCATCGTCCAGCCAGACGGAAAGCTCGTTTGTACCGTACAGGTAGGGCATCTGCTGCGCAGCGTCCTGCATCATGATATTGCCCGTCTTGGTCGAGAACAGGCTCCACCGCTCACCATCGCGCACGGCATACAGGCCGTCGGCGGCGTTTTTGCCCGCCGTGTGGTCCCACTCGGAGTAAAGCGGCACGATCTCATCAAAGTTGTAGCACGGCTCCACCTGCCACACACCGGCGGTTTTCTCCACAGCGGCGGCTTCGCTCTCGGCGGCATCTGCGGGGGCGGTTTCCTGGGCGGCTTCCGCCGTTTCGACAGCCGGAGCCGTTGTTTCCTCCGGCACCGCCGGTGCAGCCGTGCCGCACCCGGCCAGCATTGCCGCAGCCATCAGACAGGACAGGGGCATAACTTTCTTTTTCATCATGATTTTCTCCTTTGTTTTTGTTTTGCTTACACCCACTCTATAGCGTCCCCTCACCAAAAAGTTAAAGCCTCCCCAAAAAATCACAGGGAGATATTATGTCATGATGACATAATATCTCCCCTGTCTTTTTTATTTAATACGCTGTACCGTACTTCCTGTTTTCCAGCTCCAGCAAAAACTTATACAGCGGTACGGCCTCAATGGTCACGCCATCCTCGATGATGGTTTCTTCCTCCTCGTAGGTCACGATGACGAGCCGCGCGGCCTCCTGCGAATTCTGCGCCAGCTTTTTCAGGTTGCCGACTTCGCGTTCGCGGGCATCCCCGGCAATGGAATAGGCTGCCTGTACGGCCAGACCGACAGAGGGCAGATAGAAATCAATGTCGATTCCCGTCTTTGCGGATTTCAGATAATACACATCGTCCGGATAGGCGCGTGCAAGCGCTACAGCCGCCATATTTTCCAGCTGCACCGATTCCTTCCTGTCCAGGAACAGGCTTACAATGCCGTTGTCGGAGAAATAAAACTTCGGGTAGCTCTCCTTCTCGACGAGGTTTGCGTAGTAGTTCTGCAGATGGAACAGCAGATAGGCATCCTCCGCATAGCGGATGTAGTCGGCAATCGTATCCTTTGCCAGCGATACATTGACGGCGCGCAGTGTTTTTTGCAGCTTGGAATAGGAAATCTCACTGCGCACGGACTCCGCTATTTTTTTTATCAAGATTTTTACCGCATAATCGTTGCGGATGCTGTTCCGCGTGATGATGTCGCCCAGAAGCACCTTCTGGTATACGCCGGAAATATACTCCCGTTTTGCCTTGTACAGCAGCGATTCCGGCAGGCCGCCGTATTGCAGATACTGCGCGCAGGCGGCGCGGATCTTCCCGTTTGTTTTGGTGCCCAGCAGTGCCGGTTCGTCGTGGGGTATCCCGCAGGCGGTCAGGTACTCACCGAAGGCATAGGGCGTAATATGCCTGGCAAAAAAGCGTCCGCCCAGCGTGGTTTCTATCTCTCGGCTCAGCATTTTGGCGTTGCTGCCCGTGATGTAGATATGCTCTTTTGCATCAGCCATGCGGCGGGCAAACTTCTCCCAGCCGTCAATGTTCTGCACCTCATCCAGAAAGAAATAGCCTTTTTTGTCGCTCATCTCGCTCTGCACCGACAGAATGTCGTTGAAGTCCGCGACGGTGAACTCCGACAGGCGCTCGTCCTCAAAATTGATATAGATGATTTGCTCCCAGTCCACACCGGACGCCACCAGATCCAGCACGATTTTATACAGCAGCGTGGATTTGCCCGCGCGGCGCAGACCCACCAGCACATAGTTTCCGTTTTCCTCAAATTCGTAGTCGCGCGGCACGATTTGGAAATTGCGGATAAATTCGTGCTGATCATAGATGACAGATTTTAAAAGTGCATGATTCATGGTTGCCACTCCTGTCTTATTTTTGTCAAGTATAGTATAGCACGAATTATAATTTTTGTCGAGCATACTTGACGATATTGTATTATCTTTGTCAAATATATTCTACGGCTTAAAAAATAAAACGTCTTGCAATTTTATTTTTCTATGGTATAATAAAGTTAAATCATTAAAGTTATAACCTTATGGATAACACCTTTTCCCGGATTTGGAGGTTTTTATGGTAAAACTCGACTATGCGCGGCTGAAAAATATACGCCTTGAGCAGGACATCACCCAAAAGGAGCTTGCCACTGCCACCGGTGTAAACCTTTCCACCATCAAGCAGATCGAAACAGGCCGCAGCGCAACCGACCTCGAGAACATCGAGAAGCTATGTGCCTATCTGGAAGTCGACATCAACGAGATCTACCACCCCGACTACCACGATACCAAGGTGCTCTGCATGCTCAACAACAAGGGCGGCTGCGGCAAGACCAGCCTGTGCAGCGGCATTGCCACCTCGATGGCCGAGCTGGGGCTGCGCATCCTCGTCATCGACGGCGACGGTCAGCGCAACCTGTCCAGCAGCTTCGACATGCCCCGCAGCGAGAAGAACTTCGGCGCGGCGGTACTGGCGGAGCAGGATTTAAACGGCTACATCCAGCCCACCCATTACGAGAATATCGACATCATCGTGGCCGATGTTTCCATGGGTACGCTGGACATGGCGCTTTTTACCAAGATCAGCCGCGAGAACATCGTGCGCAGCATCCTGCGCCCTGTCATTGAGCGCGGCTACTATGACTATATCCTCATCGACACAAACCCGAATCTTTCGCTTCTGAACTTCAATATCGTGAACGCCTCCCACTATGTGCTGATTCCGGCGCAGCCCGCCAGCTTTGACCTGGACGGCCTTGCCGTGGTATTGCAGTTTGTCGAGGGTATCAAACCCTATAACCCGACTTTGCAGGTGGGCGGCATCATCATCAACCGCTACGATGCCCGCAACCGCCTGATTACTGAAGCCGCCATGGACCAGCTGCGGGAAAGCTACAGCGAACTGCTGTTTGAGCAGATCATCCGGGTAGACAGCCGCCTGCAGAACGCCCAGTGGGAGAACCGCCCCGTGCTGGACTATGCCGGCAGTGCGCGTATCTCGAAAGAATACCGCGCCCTGACGAAAGAAATTTTGAAACGCTGCGTTTGAGAAAGGCGGTAACTCTCTATGGCATTGAAAAAAAGAGCTGTGGTCTCCCCTGCCGCCGGCGCCGTCTCGCTGCCCTCTCTGATGGCTGAACTGCCCGGCACCCGCCGTTTGGAGGAGGTGCCGCTGGACAAGCTCTCCCCTGCCCCGGCTGCCTGGAACTTTTATGCTCCCCTGCCCGATGACAAACTGCTGGAACTGATTGAGAGCATCCGTACCAGCGAGCTGCTTCACCCCATTGTGGTATGGAAGCAGCCCGATGGCGACCTGATGATCCTGTCTGGCCACAACCGGGTGCGGGCCTACACCGCCCTGCTGGAAAAGACCGGCGAGGATAAGTACCACCGCATCCCGGCCACCGTGCTGACGGATATTTCCGCCGATGAAGCTCACGAGATCGTGGTGGATTCCAACTATGTGCAGCGCGTACTGACTCCCAGCGAAAAGGCGCGCAGCATCTCCCAGAAATATGCCCTGGCCGGGCGCAAAAAGCGCAGCAGGAACGGCGTGCGCAAATCAAAGTATGAACAGATCGGCGAAGAATACAACCTCTCCGCCCGCCAGATCGCGCGGTATGTGCGGCTGGGCAGTCTGGACGGCAGCCTGCTCACGCTGCTGGACGGCGGCAAGCTGCCGCTGACAACGGCGCTGCGTTTGGTGGACTTCCCTGCCGAGAGCCAGAAGTATTTAGCCGCCCACCACGCCGACGAGCTGGCAGGCCCCAAAATGGCCAGGCTGACCGCCGCCATGACCCCGGAACAGATGGATGCTGCCTTGCAGGCAGAGCCGCAGACCGTGCGCGTTTCCGTCACCGTGCCCGCCGCGCTGGAGGAGGATTTCCGCCGCATGGCCGAGGAATGGCTGCACACCCACCGCTGAGCCTGTAGGGGCCTGGCATGCCCGGCCCGCAGCTTTCCCGCAAATAACCGCCTTTCCTGGCGAGATATTATGTCATGGTGACATAATATCCTGTAAATATAGAGTCGATACGAATAGGATATTATGTCACCATGACATAATATCTTTTTGCAAGGAGGTCGGCTGTGCCGAAAAAAAGTGAATTTTTGCCGCCGCCCAAGCCGGATTCCCACCCGGAAGAAGCGGCGATCCTCACACACATTTTTAAGAAAGAGCCGCTTATCACCTACCGCGATCTTTTGGACAAGTACAAGAGCGAAGTCAGTGAAAAGCAGGCACTGAGCGGGCTTCTCGGTCTATTTACCGCGTATGTGGACAGACCGGACGATGACCCTCTTTTCCCGCAGCTTATGCAGGCAAAGCAGGCTGCGCTGCAAATGGAGATTTTGTCCCGCCCCATCGGTGGCAATCTGAGTATGCCAGAAACTGAAATTCAGATTTTGGCCAAAGCGGCATTGAAAAGCGCACTGGTCGGCTTGCCCGCCGGTCTTGCCTGTTACTTTACCTGCTATGCCGTCGCCACACGGGCGCTTTCTGCCTCCGGCAATGCGTTAAGCGAACCTTTGGCAGAGCGTATCTTGCTTTCCTCAGCGAACCAAAACGCCCTGACCCAGTACAGTATGCAGACGGATTCCATCTTCCGCAATCTGCCCAAGCTGCTGCCGGAGGAGGAAAACGAGGTATACGTTGGCAAGAGCGCCGGGAAAAATGTGTCCACCATCGTGACGATGGATTTTCCGAAAACCCTCGCGTTGGATGGCGGCGGCAGCCTGACGAACTTTGATAAAGCCATCTTAAACGGCGTTTCCTCGCTGCTGATCGCGGGAACGATTTATTTCACCATCCCGATGCTGTACCGCGCCATGATCGGCAGTGAAAACCCCAGTATGCGGGAGGAGGCCGTCCAGACCATCCGTGAACGGCTGGAATTTATGCGGCACTCCACCATCACGCTGGATTGCACCGAGGAGGCCGCCGCCAACTTTATCAAAGAGGGGCAGAACCTGCAGAGCCTGACGTTCTCGCAATATCTCTTGCCGATGAACCGGATGAACGCCGTGCTCAACGGGCGGGAGGTCGAGGCGTACTTCCTCATCGACACGCCACCGCTGTTCCAGTATGCGTCCAACAAGCGGCAGATTTCTCTTGTGGATATGGACCTTTTGAACGTGCATTTCGCAGAGGACTCTCCGCTGGCCGGGGCAAGCCTGAACAACACCCCCGCCATCATCGTGCTGAAGAACTACCTGCTGACCCGCATCGAGGGCATGAAGAACCCAAACAACCGTCTGCAAAGCCGAAAGATCCTGTTCACATCCATCTACGAGGAGCTCGGCGAGCCGTCGCCCATCAAGCAGCGCCGCCAGCGCCTGCGCAACTACACCGAGATCTATCTCGAGTATCTGACCCAGCAGAACTACATCAGCGGGTACAGCTTCACCCGCACCGGGCGCGTTGTGGACGGGGTAGAGATCGTGCTGGACCGCACCACCCGCAGGCCCGCGCCAACGCCCGAGCTGACTTTGCCCGATGAAACGAACAAGGGCCGCTTCAAGCCCAACAAGCAAAAACCACGCAAGCGGAACATGATACGATAGATGCGATTTTAAAACCACAACTGATGACCAAATACAGCCTTACTAAAGCCACATTTGATGACCAAAAGTGCTTCACCAAAGCCACAAATGATTACCACCAAAGCTACATCTGATGACCGCCAAAGCCACAAATGATGACCTAATCACCCCGCAAAACCCCTGTTTTTTCACATTTCAGCGGTAAATTTTCGCGTTTTCAAAAGTGCTGTATGTACTGTAAGTACTGTATGATATCTTTCCCTTTTTTACAGGGAGGAAAAGATACAGTTTTTCCCTGTAAGAGGAGAAGTTTTCGTATGAGAAAAACGGATGCCAAAACCTTAAAAAGCTGCCTGCCTCAATGGCTGTGGGAGCACGGGCTACCCCTGCATAAGCCGTTCGCCTGCCTGAACCCGGCGCACCAGGACGCTCACCCTTCTATGGGGTACAATGAAAAAAATCAGACCGTCCACTGCTTTGCCTGCGGCGCGACCTACGATGTTTTTGACTTAGTGGGGCAGGAAGAAAATCTGACAGATTTTCCTTCTAAAATGAAGGCCGTCAATCGGCGCTACGGCGGGGGCGAGGTCATCCGGGTAACGGCGAAGCCGGCGCAGGCTTTTCCTTATAAGGAGAGAGCGGGCAGACCCGACCCCTACTTTACCGGGCGTGGCTTGTCCGATGAGATCGTGCAGCGGTTCGGTTTGGTGGTCGAGAATGGCTATGCGGTGCTGCCTGTCTTTGTGGATGGTGTCTGCCGCAGCGTTTGCCGCCGCGCCATTGACCCGGATGCTGAACCGCGCTACCAGAACAGCCGCGGAGCGATGCAGCTTTGGAACAGCGCTGCTATGGAATGTGCGGCCGGGAAAGCACTGTTTGTGACAGAGGGCATTTTTGACGCCCTTTCCTTAGAGGAACTGGGATTCCCGGCAGTAGCGCTGTGTGGTGCGGCGAACACCGGGCGATTGATGCAGGCGTTGGACGCGCGGGAAGTAAAGCCGGAGAAGGTGATTCTTGCCGGGGATGCCGACGCGGCGGGGCAGGGGATGAACGAGAAGCTGCGGGAGCAGCTGACGGCGCGCGGGATTGCGTGCGCCGTGCTGGCTTTGCCGGATGGCTGCAAGGACGTGAACGAAGTATTAGTGCAGAATAGAGATGTGCTGCAAGCCGCCTGTGAGGCCGCCACAGCGCCGCAGGAGGTACAGCAGCAACCGACCTTGGAGGACGAGTTCCTCGCGTATCTGGGCCGCCGTGGCGGGGCTGCTGTGATGTCTACGGGTATCGCCGGTTTGGACAAGGCGTTGGACGGTGGTCTGCACGCCGGGTTGACCGTGCTGGGCGCGGTTTCCAGCATGGGCAAAACGTCCCTGATGCTGCAAATGGCCGATACGCTGGCCGCTGCGGGGAGAAATGTGCTGTTTATAACAATAGAAATGTCCCGCATGGAGCTGATTGCCAAAAGCGCTGTGCGCGGCACAAGGGAGCGTGCACGCCCGCTGCTGGACGGCAAGCTGCCGGAAGAAAAAGTGCGCGGTCTGATTTCCGCCTATCGGAAAAAGACCGGCGGCAGGGTAGAGCTGTGGGAGCCGGATGCCCTGCTGACACCAGCGTTTTTGGATGAAAAAGTGTCGGCCTTCTGTGAGCAGCACGAAAACCCGGTGTTGTTCCTGGACTATTTGCAGCTTGTCGCCCCGGCCCGCGCGGGCATGACCGAGAAGCAGACCGCCGACGCCGCCGTCGCCATGATCAAGCAGTTGGCCCGCCGGTACGATATGCCGGTGATTGCAGCGTCCAGCCTGAACCGTGAGGCCTACCGCCCCGGCAGTGCCGAGCCGGGCCTTTCAGCCTTTAAGGAATCCGGCAGCGTGGAGTACAGCGCGGACTTGCTGTTGGTACTCAAATACCGCACAGACGCAGACAAGGAAATCAAAACCGGCCCGCGTCATTTGGTGCTGACGATCTTAAAAAACCGCTTCGGCGCGACGGGGGAGAGTGTGCCGCTTGACTACGAGCCGGAGAAAGAACTGTTCCGGGACGGCGCCGCCAAAGCTGCACCGCGTACAGGCAGAAACATTATACGGTAAAAACGGGGGAGATATTATGTCGTCATGTCATAATATCTCCCCCGTTTGCAGGAACTATAAACGAAAAACAGGACAAAAAAACAGACAAATATGTTGCGTAAACGGACAAAATACAGTATAATAAGTTTGTAAAAACGGACAATACGATTTTTCTGGGGGGCATCCGGCATGGCAAACAGCAGCAATAATACGTTACAGCGAACCGCAGCGAAAGAGATACAGGCGTTTTTAGAGGGCGAAGCTCACAAGGCGCTGCTTGTCACAGGGGCGCGGCAGGTCGGTAAAACAACGCTGATCCGCCAGCTGGGGCAGGAAGCCTTCCCGAATTTTGTGGAACTGAATTTTTTGGAAAACACAGCCGCGCGGCAGCTGTTTGAAACAGCCACCGACAGCAGCGATTTCCTGCTGAGACTCTCTGCGCTGGTGGGGGAAAAGCTGGTCCCCGGCAAGACGCTTATCTTTTTGGATGAGGTGCAGGAGTGCAAGGAGATCGTGACCGCCATCAAGTTTTTGGTGGAGGAGGGCAGCTACCGCTATATTTTAAGCGGGTCGCTGCTGGGTGTGGAGCTTAAAGACATTCGCAGCGCACCGGTCGGCTATCTTGATGTACTGGAAATGTTCCCGATGGATATAGAGGAATTTGCCCGCGCCAACGGCGTGTCGGATCGCATCCTTGACCATCTGCGCAGCTGCTATGACAAAAAGCAGGAAGTTGACCCGCTGGTGCATCAGAAGATGATGGAGCTTTTCCGCTTGTACTTGATCGTGGGTGGTATGCCGGCGGCTGTGGCTTGCTACCTGCAAACGCATAATCTGTATGAAGTCGCCCAGGTGCAGCAGTCCATTCTGACGCTGTACAAAAAGGATATTGCCCGCTATGACCCGAAGGAGAAGCTCTATCTCGAAGATATTTTTGACCTGATCCCCAGCGAGCTGAACGCCAAGAACAAGCGGTTTATTTTAAAGGATCTGCATCAGGACTTTAAGTTAAGCCGCTACCACAATAGTTTTCTGTGGCTGGCCAACGCCGGCGTTGCGCTGCCGACCTACAACGTGGAAGAGCCGCGCATTCCGCTGCGGCTGAACAGGCAAAGCAACCTGTTTAAGTTATTTCTCTGCGATGTGGGGCTGCTGGCGGCCACCTACGCCAACGGCATCCAGCTGGCGCTGCTGAACGGCGAGAAGAACATCAACTTCGGCGCGGTGTTTGAGAACGCCGCCGCCCAGGAGCTGGCCGCTCATGGGTATAAGCTGTATTATTTTAACAGCAAAAAGCAAGGGGAGCTGGACTTCGTCATTGAGCATGAGGGCAATGTACTGCCACTTGAAATCAAGAGCGGGAAAGACTACACACGGCACAATGCCCTAACCGGTGTGCTGGCGAACCCGGAATACGGCATTCCGGCTGCTGTTGTCTTCCACAGTGGAAATGTGAGCGTGAAAGACAAAATCACCTATTATCCCATCTATATGATGATGTTCCTGCGTGAGCCGGAACTGGAACAGGGACTGACATACACCCCTGATTTTGGGGTACTGATGGGATAACGGAAGAACGTTGTACCAACAATTTTTGAAGATATTATGTCATCATGACATAATATCTCAGTAGATACCTAGTGGACTATCTTCCAGAAAGAAACATTTCAATGACAAACTTCAATGATTTTCTGAATGAGCAGAGGAAAGACCCTAATTTTAAGGCAGAATGGGAAGCACTTGACTCGGAATTTTCTGCTATCGAGGCAAATTTGAAAGCCCAAAAAACGGAAAGTGCAACCGCTGTAAAATAAGAAAATGTAAAGAAGTGAATCCCACTTGGCGATTGAACCAAGTGGGATTCACTTCTTTACAACAGAAAAAAGATATTTGTTTCTTGATGGAAAGCTGCCCATTCTGTAACGATAGTAAAGCACATTCGCTATATAAAATCAATAGCGAATACGCTATAGTTTCCTTTTCCGCTGCAACTTGGTAGTATGACACGATGGCATAATATCTTTTTGCCGCCTTGCTTTTGTATCGCCTTAGTGATATACTTATACCAAGGAGGGCGGCAATATGGAAAAGAAAATCACCCTGTTTCATGGCTCGGAAAAAGTTATAGAGCATCCCGTGTTTGGGGCTGGGAAGAAGCATAATGATTTTGGCCTTGGCTTTTACTGCACGGAAAGCGAGGCACTGGCAAAGGAATGGGCGGTTTCCTCCTTGCGGGACGGTTTTGCCAACCGGTATACTTTGGATACGGAATATCTGCACATCTTAAATTTGAACAGCCCGGACTATACCATTCTGAACTGGATCGCCGTGCTGGTAGAGCACCGCCTTTTTTCCATAAAAACGCCGGTGGCAAGGCGTGCAAAGCAATATTTGATCGAAAACTTTAGTGTGAATGTGAATGCCTATGATTTGATTACAGGCTACCGTGCCGATGATTCCTACTTCGATTATGCGGAATCTTTTCTGAACAATGCCATCTCGGTGGAGCAGCTCTCGCAGGCGATGCGGCTTGGCAGGCTGGGGGAGCAGGTGGTACTCAAGTCACAGTTTGCCTTTTCCAATCTGAAATTTGAGGGCTTTTCCATCGCAGAAAAAGACAAATACTATGTACAGCGCAAAGCAAGAAACGATGAGGCAAACCAAACCTATCTGAAAATGCTGGACGATGAGACAGACGGCATCTATATGCAGGACATTATGAGAGGAGGCATCCGCAACGATGACCCACGCATACCAAGAAATCTATCTGAGTAATGCGCAGGCGGCTTTGGGGGATGCGTTCGACTATGCGATCCGTGTCTGCGGTGTACCGGGCGAGAATTTTATAAAGCTGTTCACCGTAAGTTCGGTAAGCAAGCATATGGAAAACGGAGAACCCGCGTATCTGGCAGGGAAGAGCGGCATTGAACTGGCTGCGCAGATCCTTGCGGAGACGACCGGGATGACAGAACAGCCGGAACAGCCGGAACGGTATGCGCGCTCCTGCGAATATTGGATCGGGTGGGCGGCTGCGTATTATCAGTGGTACTCCGGGCGAAAGTACAGCGAAATTTTCGAGGTGCTTTCCTTTGCAGAACTGGAAAAAATGTATTATACCCTGCACGAAGCGGATATCAGCAAATTTGCCGATATTGCGGATGCCCGCATCCGGGAGCGCTTTGCGGAAACCAACCTGAAGCGCATCCGCACGGCCTACGGCTGTTCGCAAGCCGAGCTTGCAAAAAGATCCGGTGTCGGTCTGCGCTCCATCCAGCTGTACGAACAGCGGCAAAAGGACATCAACAAGGCAAGCGCGGAGAGCTTGTATAAGATTTCCAGGGTGCTTGGTTGCGAGATGGAGGACTTGCTGGAAAGATAAAAACACGGACTTTTATCCGGTGGGCACGGATGAAAGTCCGTGTTTTTGTGCGGGCGCGGTAACGGTTTACCCGTTTATAAAATGAACGGGTAAACCGTTATATTTTAAAAATAACATACCATGTTATTGACATTTTCCCGTGTTCCGCATATTATAAGAGTGTATTCTTACAATACACAAAGTCGAATCAGGTTCGATACACCTGTATGATGCGCCGACTTGCCTTTGGTCTTTGCTGATGGTTTTGCGTATCATGGACCCACACATGAGTAATCCTTTTGAAAGTGTGTGGCAACGTATCTGAATGTAGCCGGACATACTGATAAAATGCCGGAGAGATGATTCCTCTACAAAGAATCCGACAGAGCCTTACCTGCCGTAGAAGAAGAAAGCAAGGCTGCACACATAAGCAGTAAAAAAGTGTCGGAGAGAAATCTCCAAAGCGGTCACACATAAGACCTTAAAAAGTGTATTCGCCGAGTGTTGCGTCCCGTGTGGGCGGACAGGAGGCGGCCTAGCTTCAACAAGAAATACAGATAAAGGGGGCGGTTGTGTCTGGGCAGAAAGAACAAGAAATATTATAAAGACCTGCACCAACAGGCGTATGACCGCCTGACCGGGATGCAGGCCTTTGGCGAGAGCAAAAAAGAGGCAGTGAAAAACGGTACGGACGGGCAGAAGATATTTTCTTTCAATACCTATCAATCGTACTGGAAACACACAAAATATTTCCTTTCTTATATCAAAGAAAAGCACCCGGAATGTACGACGCTGAAAAGTGCGAAAAAGTACGTAAACGAGTGGCTGCAAGTGCGCGCCGAACAAGGGCTGTCCGCGTGGACGGTGCAGCTGGAAGCCAAAGCGCTTGGCAAGCTGTACGGCATAAGCCCGGATGATGAAAACTACTTTAATCCGCCGAAGCGAAACCGGGAGGACATCAAGCGCAGCAGGGGAGACCGTGTGCGGGATAAACATTTCTCGGTTACGAACAACGATGAACTGATTAAATTTTGTAAAGGCACCGGGCTGCGCCGCAGCGAGCTTGGGATGCTCAAGGGCGGCGACCTTGTCACGAAAGAAGAAATCGAGCGGGAAATCGCTGCACTTGAATCCATGCCGGTACAGGAAAGAACACCCGCAGAAGAAAAGCGGCTTGGTGTTCTGCAAGATACCCGCCTGTTTGACTGCAAGTATTATATCCACGTCCGCAACGGAAAAGGCGGCCGGGAACGGGTAAGCCCGATCATCGGGAAAAATGCGGCGCAGATCGTGGAGCGCATCCGCAGCACGCCGAGCGGCGAGAAGGTCTGGCAGCACATCCACCAGAGCGCCGACATCCACGGCTACCGCGCCGAATATGCAACCGACATCTACCGCGCCCATGCAAGGCCCATCGAAGAAATCCCCTACGACAGGGTCAACAAGGGAACGGGGCGCAAATTTCAGAGTGATGTCTACACCTGCCGGAAAGATGAATCCGGGAAAAAGCTGGACAAGAAAGCCATGCTGATCTGCAGCAAAGCGCTGGGGCATAACCGCATTGAAGTCGTGGCAAACAATTATATCCGAGGTCTGTAAAAATGCCGGAGTTTAAGAAAAAGACTGCACTGGGTCTGCGGGATCTGCCGGAGAATGGGCAGGAATGTACGCACGTGCTGCTGACCCACAGTGAGTATGATGGTTTGCTGGCGAAAGTGGCCTGTGCGGAAAGAGATGCACGCTCGGTCTATACAGCGGCATCTCAAAAGATTGCACAAGCCGAAAGAAATTCAGCACAGGCAAAAGAAGCTGCTTACGCCGAAGTGGATGCGGTACAGAAAGACTTGGAAGAAGCCTGCCGTAAAATAGAGTATCTGGACGGCTTAAATAAAAACCTGCTGCGCATCGCGCGGGAGCGCGCCAACGCGGACAGAAAGCTCCGCCCCAAGAAAACGCATACAGGATATGTGGTACTTACCTCATCAGAAAAAGAGTACCGCTATAAAACCATGCGAAAAGAAACCGCTGTGGCAGGGCTGTGGGAGACCGCGCTGCAAAGTCCGTATTCCGTTGATTTTACAGAGGAACAGGCAAGAGCGCTGACGGAAGAACTGGTGCAGCCGAACGAAAACGGAGAAACGATTGTCGGGCGCATCGGCATTGATACCTATTATCATGGCAGCTATGAGGACTTGCTGCACGACCAACGGCGCAGCGCCCGGCCAGAAGAAAGCCGGAACATCATGCTGAAACCGAGACTGCGCGCCAACTATAAAACCGGCTATTGGGAAGTGATCTTCCTGCACACAAGGCCGTTGGGGCTTGTTCCTGGGGATATGCGGGCGCGGCACTAAAAATAAAACAGCAGGAACTGTCCGGACAGTTCCTGCTGTTTTTATAGGGTCGGCCTGCGGGGGAGGTCGTCCCAAAGCCCCTTGGGCGGTTCCGTCAATACCGGAGATCCATCGGGTTGGAGGTACGGGACCCCGACAGATTATTGGTAGAGGATCTCGCCGGTGGGCGTGAAGAAGTCGTTGGTGGGTTCGGCGCTGTGGTTATAGATGTATCCATAAACGCACTGGGCGCTGTCCATGGCAAGGCGGCCGTCGTCGGTGCGGGTGTGGGTGATCCGGTAGCCAACATCCTCCTGCGCCACGGCAAAGAAGGAGGGGAGACCGTCCTCGTTGAACTCGATGTAGACGACGCAATCGGTGTAGGCGCTCAGGGTATCGGGGGTTCCGTCATCTTTGAGAGTCAGGTCTGTGACCTCCAACACATAGGGCGAGCCTTCCAGCGCGGCAGCCTGCGCGGCGTCAAAGCTCGCGGAAGCCTTTCCGTCTGTATAGTCAAAATGGATGTCGTAATCCTGGGAAAAGTCGTCGTAGATGCCCAGCGTGATGTGGCTCAGGCGGCCGTCCTCGTCATAGAGAAAATCGCCGTTGGCGCCGCCCAGGCCGGTGGTAAAGCGGAACTCCCGCAGGCTCTCGGCCTTTTCCTCGGCAAGGTCGCTCTCCGGGGCGGGCGTTTCTTCGGGGGCGGCTTCGGGCGTGGTCTCTGCCTCCGGGGCGGTCTTTTCGACAACGGGGACAGCGGGCGCACTCTCGGCGGGGATGGTGTCCTCCACCGGGGCTGCGCCGCAGCCGGCCAGCAGCGTGAGAGAAGCGGCAGCGGAAAGGATCAGGGCGGACAGGTTACGGAAGTTTTTCATGGTATATTCTCCTCTTACTCTAAGTTTTGTTTTTCCTTACATCTACCCTATAGGGGCGGCGGGCAGAGAAGTTAAAGGGACGGCAAAAAAATTTAAAAAAGAAAAAAGAGGGCTGCTGCCCACGGCGGCAGCAGTCCTCTTGCGGGGATAGGCGGTTACTTGGCGATGGCGGCCAAATAGGCGGCTTCGTTTGCGGCGATCTGCTTCTGGAACGCGACGACAGCGGCGGCGTAGGCAGCCTCGCGGGCGTCGGCGGCGTCCTGGGCCTGCTTAGCGGTTGCGTAGCGGGTCTCCGGCGCGGCGGACTTGTTGGCGATGGGCGCGATGGCGCCGTTGCCGACATAGCCCTTGACGCCGTTGGCACTCACAACGGTGGTCGTCTCATTACCGCAGGTATCGCAGACATAGACGTTGCCCTTGCGGGTCCAGTTGTGGTAGCCGCACTTCTGGCAGGTGGTGTACTCGATGCCCCAGGTGCCGTTGGCCTTGGCCTCATCGATCTCCCTCTGCTGGGCCGTGCGGGTGTCAACGGGGGCGGTGCTCACCGCTGCAGCGGCGGATGTTTCGGCAGCCTTGTTGTCGGTGCTCGGAGTATCGACGCTGGGCGTGTCGGGCGTGGCGCTGCCGTCGGTGACGGTGACGGTTGCCTCGGCGACCTTGGCAAAGCTGCGGTCCGTCAGGGTCACGGTGCAGGTGCCGGGCATCATGGCCTCATAGGTGATCGTGCTAACGCCATTCGCGGTCTCGTAGCCGACCTGCTTGAGCACGCCCTCCTTGTCGGCCATGCTGGGCCCGAAGGCAATGTACTCGCTGCTCAGATTCCAGTCGTAGATGTTGCCTGCGGGCACTTCCATCGTCCAGGTCTCGCCCACGTGGATCGAGGCGGAATCCAGCTTGTAGTCAACGGTAGGCTCAGCGGCAAAAGCGCCGACAGCCATCACACAGGTCATGGCCAGGGTGGCGGCCATAGCGGTCAGTTTTTTCAGAAACGAAGTCTTTTTCATAACACTTTCTCCTTTTGTAGCAGATAGATTTTTTTCTTTGCAGGGAAACATCCGATCGGTTTGCTGCCTCCTTACACCATGACTATAGGGTGTGGGTACGGCAAAGTTAAAAGGAAAACCAAAAAAATTATGAAAAAGAAGATAAAATCCGGAAAAAACCTGTAAGTGCTTGGACGCAAAGAACCTTGTGTTTTGCTGCAAAGCAGATATAATAAAAACAGCATGTCAAAAAACATTGACTTTGCTATATAGAGAATGTAGGGGCGACCATTGGTCGCCCGCCAGCTTGGCG
>ERZ1673748.1617-NODE-1617-length-20473-cov-16.728965_pt1 | contig 20473 bp, 18 predicted proteins | sample MGYA00580196_ERZ1673748 | MGnify/ENA primary metagenome ERZ1673748 (study PRJEB41218, sample SAMN15661796) | gut metagenome | host: Homo sapiens | place: Canada: London | collected 2015-08-20/2019-03-30 | study: EMG produced TPA metagenomics assembly of...
GTAAGGTCATCAATGCTCGCCGTGCAAAGGGCCGCAAGAGCCTGACTGTCTGATCTCTGCCTTGCAGGTGAGATCCGGCGCAGAAATGAATATGCGCACAAAAGACCGCTGATATCCCATTGGCGGTCTTATTTTTTTACCCGTCAAAAGTTTTTTCGTAAAAATGCCCGGATGGGCTTTTAAAGTGCAAAAATTTTTGATATACTGGCTAAAGAGTGCACCCATGTGCACCCGGACGAAAGGAGGTGCCGACGTTATGCGTTATCGTCCGATCCGCCGCAACAGCGAGTTTGGCCGTGTGTACGCCCGCGGCAAGTCCTATGTGAACCCGGCACTGGTACTGTATGTGCTCAAGACCCGCGGCCGCAACACCCGGGTGGGCCTGACCGCCACCAAAAAAATAGGCCACGCCGTGCAGCGCAACCGCGCCCGCCGCGTAATGAAGGCTGCTATTGACGAGCATCTGGATCACAATATCGGCGGCTACGATCTGATCTTCGTGGCCCGGGGCATGACCCCCAAACTGAAAAGCTGGCAGCTGAGCAGCGTTGTGGCAAAGCTGTTTGCCCAGGCCGGTCTGCCGGATAAGGCCAAGCGCCCGGACGCAAAGCCGCCCGCCACCGTGCCCCCTGCCCGTAAGCAGAAGCCGGAGTCCCGCGCGTGAACCGGCTGCAAATGCTCTGCCGCAGGGCATTGTGCGTGCCTATCCGCATCTACCAGTACACCCTCAGCCCATGGATCGGCCGCAGCTGCCGGTTTTCGCCCAGCTGCAGCAACTACACCATGCAGGCCATTCTGACCCACGGCTGTATCAAGGGCATTCTGCTGGGTGCATGGCGCATTGCCCGGTGCAATCCCTTGGGCAAATGGGGCTACGACCCCGTGCCGCCGCCCGGCCGCTGGCAAAGCCCCGCCCGCAACCTGCAGCCCGCAAAGCTGTTTGAAAAGCGGCATAGGGGATAAGCCTTTTATGAAAACTCCCTCAGTCACGGCTTGCGCCGTGCCAGCTCCCTCGGAGAGGGAGCCCTTGGCATAGCGATAGAGTTTTCGGCTAAAGCACAAAGTTTGCAGTTGCGTCAGGAGCCCCATCTCAGAGGGGGCTGTCGAGCGCAGCGAGACTGGGGGAGTTCCCCCGGCATTTGAATCAGCTTCTTATGACGCGCTGCACTGTGGGCGGCGTGTCCTACGATAAAAAAATAATGCGTCCCGGGCCACAGCCGGGGCAGAATGGACAAAGGTATGAACTTCTTTTACATCCTGAGAGGTCCTCTCGGCTATGTCATGGAGTGGATCTACAAGCTGCTGCCGAACTACGGCTGGGACATCATCCTCTTCACCCTGCTCATCAACATCGTCAAGATCCCCCTGCAGACCAGCCAGCAGAAGAGCATGGCGAAAATGTCTGCTTTCCAGCCCATGATCGCGGAGATCCAGACCAAGTACAAGGACAAGCCCGAAAAGCAGCAGGCTGAGCTGATGAAGCTGCAGCAGGACTTTGGCTATAAGCCCACGGCCGGCTGCATGCCCATGCTGCTGAATTTCCTTGTCATGTTCGGCGTTATCGGCGTGGTGTATAACCCGCTGGAGCGCATTTTCCACATCAGCGCCGCTGCACTGGCCAGCGCAGGTGAGGCGATGACCGCCGCCGGCATCTCCTTTACCGCCATCACCCGCGATACCAACATCATCGCCGAGGTGGTTGCCGGCAACAGCGGCGTGCTGGGCTGCTTTACCGCACAGCAGATCGCTACCATCACCGAGTTCAGCCAGCACATGAACTTCTTTGGCATCGACCTGACCCGCATCCCGAAGCTGGGACTTTCTCTGGACATCGTGCTGCCGCTGCTGTCGGTCATCACCATGTTCCTGTCCACCCATATCAGCATGAAGGCCTCCGGCCAGCAGATGCAGGGCAGCATGAAGCTGACCATGTATATGATGCCGCTGATGTACCTGTTCTTCTGCTTTACCTACCCGCTGGCATTCTCTCTGTACTACGTCATTTCCAACATCGTCATGACCGCACAGACTCAGGTCATGCGCAAGTTCTACGACCCCGAGAAGATGCGCAAGGAAGTGGAAGCGGAGATCGCCGCCAAGCGCAAGCAGGAAAAGCGCGGTGTGAAAAACACCACCATTACGGTGACCGACCCCAAGACCGGCAAAAGCGTGGAAAAGAACCTTTCCGCCAGCGAGATGAACAAGCGCCGGCTGGAGTATGCCCGTCAGCTGGACGCCGAGCGCTACAAGGACGAGCGCACCGTACCGCTGAGCGAGCTTGACAAGCAGGATAAACAGTAACAAGGGAGGTAAACGGTTATGATCCGTACACAGGAATCCACCGGCAAGACGGTGGACGAAGCCCGCGCCAAAGCCTGCGCCCTGCTGGGCGTGCAGGCCGACGATCTGAATGTCAGCTATGAAGTGCTGGAAATGCCCCAGAAGACCGGTTTTCTGGGCTTAAAGACCACCCCCGCCAAGGTGCGCGTGAGCGTGGAACTGCCGGATGCCCCCGCCGCTGCGCCCGCAAAGCCGGTGGAGCCGGTGGCAGAGCAGCCTGTTGAGACTGCCGCCCCCGTGCAGGAGACTGCTCCTGTGGCAGAGGAAGTTCCCGCTGCTGTGGCAGAGCCTGCCGCTCCCGCCGCAGAGCAGACCCCCGCTGCCCAGCAGCCCGCCGAAGCTGCCGAGGAGGCAGAAGAGGTGGAAGTGCCCATCGTCATCGAGGAGAACGCCAAGGTGAAGGCCGCCGTGGACTATCTGCGGGAAGTCATCACCCTGATGGGCGTGGAGAACGTGACCTTCAGCGCCGTGCAGAAGGGCGAAGCCACCATCATCCGTCTGGACGGTGAAAAGCTGGGTGCCCTCATCGGCCGCCGTGGCGAGACCATGGAGAGCCTGTCCTATCTGGCAAGCCTTGTGGCAAACCGTCTGGAGGGTGATTACATCAAGCTGGGTCTGGACGTTGCCGGCTACCGCGACAAGCGCGAGAGCGATCTGACCGCACTGGCACAGCGCATTGGTGCCAAGGTGCGCAAGACCGGCCGCAGCTTTGCCATGGAGCCCATGAACCCCTACGAGCGCCGCATCATCCACTCTGCCATCAGCAAGATGGAGGGGGTGCGCAGCGAGAGCAAGGGTGAGGGCCGTGACCGCCGCGTGGTCATCTACTCCACCGCACCGGATGCCCAGACCGAGAACACCTACGGCGAGCGCCGTGGCCGTGGCGGCAACCGGAATGGCCGTCGTCCCGGCGGCAACCGCAACGGCGGTTATCGCGGCGAGCGCCGCAGCGAGAACGGCGGCCGCAACGGCGGCTACCGCGGCAATCGCAGCGGTGCACCCCGCGGCCCGCGTCCGTCCAGCGTGCCGGAGCGCACCTACGCCCCCCGCGACGCCGAGAGCGCAGCACCCGTAGCACCCAAGCGCACCGAGCGCGTGGACGACTTTGCAGATTTCAGCTTCGGCAAGATCGAGCTGTGATCGGCAGATTTCAATAAAACTATGCAGCGCCCCGCATTTCCACCGGAAGTGCGGGGCGCTTTTTGATATTATGAGCGCACGCCGAGGGATGTTCTCTTTTGACACCAAAAGAGAACCAGAAAAGTGCCAGCGATTTCGACGCGCTGGAGCCACGAAAAAGGGGCTGCTCGCCCCTTTTAACCCCAAAGAGGAGGGCTGCACCGGAAAAAACTGAAGATTCACGCCTGTTCGGCGTGAAGATCTTTTAACCGTTTTTTCCGGCTCCGCCGATTTAAAGCCCCTCAGTCGCTGCGCGACAGCTCCCCCAAGGGGGAGCGGGTACGCCCGCAAGCTTTGCGCTTGAGCCTGAAACTATACCGCTATGCCAAGGGCTCTCCCCTTGGGAGAGCTGGCAAGCCCGACAGGGCTTGACTGAGAGGGCGAGGATGCTTCCCGCCATTTTCATTCCTTTTTTCCACAAACATTTTGGAAGATGTGGAAAAACCGCGCGGCGGGTGTATCTTTTTGCGCAAAAACGTGGTAAAATAAACTGTAAAATCAGAAAGTGTGCGCTGCGGCAGGTCTGCCGTACCGGGCGCACCAGCACAGCGCACCCGCAGGACGCGTGCGCGGAAAGGATGCAGTATGCAGGGATCGACCATTGCCGCCATCGCAACGCCCCCCGGGGCGGGCGGCATTGCTGTGGTGCGCCTGTCCGGCGCAGAGAGCTATGCCGTGGCTGCCCGGGTGTTCCACCCGGCAAACCCGGCAAAAAAAGTGGAAGAAGCTAAGGGCTACACCGCACTGTTCGGGCATTTTGTGGACAGGGAAGAAGCCTTTGACGAGGGCGTGGCCCTGTTTTTCCGTGCGCCCCACAGCTATACCGGCGAGGATGTGGTGGAGCTTTCCTGCCACGGCGGCAGCGCGGTGGCGCGGCGGCTGGTGGAAGCCTGTCTTGCAGCGGGTGCGCAGCCTGCCGCCCCCGGCGAGTATACCCGCCGTGCCTTTCTGAACGGCAAGCTGGGCTTGACGCAGGCAGAAGCGGTCATGGATCTGATCTCGGCGGACGGGCGGCAGGGGGCAGCGCTGGCAAACGCCGCACTGGGCGGCGCACTGGCGAAAAAGATCAACGCTCAGAAAGCCCAGCTGACCGCCCTGCAGGCGCATCTGGCTGCTTGGGTGGACTTCCCGGAGGAGGATGTGCCGGAGCTGGACCCCGCCCACCTGCGCACCGTGCTGGGCGCGGTGCGGGAAGAGCTGGACGGCCTTATCCATAGTTACGATGCCGGTGCGGTGCTGCGCGAGGGCGTGGACTGCGCCATCGTGGGACGCCCCAACGCGGGCAAGTCTACCTTGCTCAATCTGCTGGCAGGGTTCGACCGTGCCATCGTCACCCCGGTGGCGGGCACTACCCGCGATGTGGTGGAGCAGGCGGTGCAGCTGGGGGATATCCGGCTGAACCTCTTCGACACCGCCGGTCTGCGGGAGACCGAGGACGCCATTGAAGCCGAGGGTATTCGCCGCAGCTGGAAAAAGCTGGAAGAAGCCGGGTTGATTTTGGCCGTCTTTGACGGCTCCGAGCCGCCCAGCCGGGAGGACTTGGCGCTGGCACAGCACTGCGCCGGTCGCCCCGCCATCGCCCTTGTCAACAAGGAGGATAAGCCCACCCAGTTCGATGCAGAGCTCATCGCCCCCTATTTTGCCATGGTGCTGCCGGTCTGCTGCCGGGAAGAGGGGAGCCGCAAGGTCATCGCCGCTGCGGTGGCACGGCTGCTGGGCACCGGCAGCATCGACCCCCACGCCGCCAGCCTGTCCGGGCAGCGGCAGCTTTCTGCCGCCCTCCGCGCCCGGGACGCCGCAGCCGGGGCACTGGATGCCGCCGCAGGCGGTTTTGGGCTGGACGCCGTCTCGGTCTGCGTGGATGACGCGCTGGACGCCCTCTGCGACCTGACCGGCGAAAACGCTTCGGAAGCCGTCATCGAACAGGTGTTCGAGCGGTTCTGTGTGGGAAAGTAAGAGCCGGGGATGTTCTCTTTTGACACCAAAAGAGAACCAGAAAAGTGCCAGCGATTTCGACGCGCTGGAGCCACGAAAAAGGGGCTGCTCGCCCCTTTTAACCCCAAAGAGGAGGGCTGCACCGGAAAAAACTGAAGATTCACGCCTGTTCGGCGTGAAGATCTTTTAACCGTTTTTTCCGGCTCCGCCGATTTGCAGCCCCTCAGTCGCTGCGCGACAGCTCCCCCCGGGGGAGCAAGCGCAGCAGCTGCCGTTTCCCGTTACGACCCCACCCGTGAAAATGGGGTACAGAAACGTCCGCAGACGTTTCTGTACCCCGAAATATAAAATAATTCTTCCGCTGAAAATTCGCAGAGCGAAGCGGAGCGCATTCTAAATCATTTGATAGAGGAAACCCGAAAGTATATGAACCACTTAGGAGATTATGATGTCATCGTCATTGGCGCTGGCCATGCGGGCATCGAAGCCGCCCATGCAGCTGCTGTGCTGGGCGCAAAAACGGCTGTCTTTACCATGAGTCTGGACGCTATCGGCAATATGCCCTGCAACCCCAGCATCGGCGGCACCGCCAAGGGCACGCTGGTGCGGGAGGTGGACGCGCTGGGCGGCGTGATGGGTCTGGCGGCAGACGCCACCTACCTGCAAAGCCGGATGCTGAACAAGGGCAAAGGCCCCGCCGTGCACGCGCTGCGGGTGCAGACCGACCGCCGCCGCTACAACGAATACATGAAGCACGCGCTGGAACAGACCCCGGGTCTGGCCATCCATCAGGCCGAGGTGGTGGCGCTGGAAGTGGAAAACGGTCATGTGAAGGGCGTTGTCACCCAGCTGCACGGCGAGTACACCGCCAAGTGCGTGGTGCTTGCCACCGGTACGAACCTCGGCGGCAAAATATTTGTGGGCGATGCGTGGTATGCGTCCGGCCCGGACGGGATGCACGCCGCCAACGCCCTGACCGACAGCCTGAAAGCAGCCGGTCTGCCGCTGCGCCGGTTCAAGACCGGCACCCCTGCCCGGGTGCACCGCCGCAGCATTGATTTTTCCAAGCTGGAATGCCAGCCCGGCGACCCGGACAGCGAATTGCAGCCCTTCAGTTTTCTGACCGATGCACCCATGCACAACAAGGTGGAATGCTGGATCGCCTACACGAACCCGGAGACCCACAAGATCATTCTGGACAACATCCAGCGCAGCCCGCTGTACGGCGGCATGATCGAGGGTGTCGGCCCGCGCTACTGCCCCTCCATTGAGGATAAGGTGGTGCGCTTCTCCGGGAAAGACCGCCACCCGCTCTTTGTAGAGCCCTGCGGCGAGAACACCGAGGAAATGTATTTGCAGGGCGCGTCCAGCAGCCTGCCGGAGGACGTGCAGAACGCCTTCTACCACAGCATCAAAGGCTTTGAGCATCTGGAGATCATGCGCCCTGCTTACGCTATCGAGTACGACTGCGTAGACCCCACCAGTCTGGAAGCCACGCTGGAAAGCAAGGTGGTGCGGGGTCTGTACGGGGCAGGGCAGTTCAACGGCACCTCCGGCTACGAGGAAGCCGCCGCGCAGGGTCTGCTGGCGGGTCTGAACGCCGCCCGCAACGCGTTGGGCTTAGAGCAGTTGGTGCTGCCCCGGCACACCAGCTATCTGGGCACGATGGTGGACGATCTTGTCACCAAGGGCGTCATGGACCCCTACCGCATGATGACCAGCCGCAGCGAGTACCGGCTGACCCTGCGGCAGGACAACGCCGACCAGCGCCTGACCCCCATCGGCAGGGAATACGGCCTTGTGCAGGATGACCGCTGGGCAAAGTACCAGCACACCCAGAACATTTTGGAAGCCGAGCGCCGCCGCCTGCACGAGACGCATCTGCGCACCGCAGACCTGCGCGCCGCTATGGAAGCCGCCGGTCTTGCCCCCGCCGCCGAGGGCGGCGTTGCCGAGGAGCTGCTGCGCCGTCCCGAGATCAGCTACCCGCTGGTGGCGGGCATCATCGGCTGGGGCGAGGAGATCACCCCCATGCTGGCGGAGCGGCTGGAAACGGAGATCAAGTACGCCGGTTACATCGCCCGGCAGGACCGGATGATCCGGGAGGTGGCACGCCACGAAAAGACCCTCATCCCGGAGGATTTCGAGTATGCCGCCCTGACCGGCCTGACGCTGGAAGCCCGGGAAAAGCTTGCCCGCATCCGTCCCCGCAATCTGGGGCAGGCGGGGCGCATCCCCGGCGTTTCGCCCTCCGATGTGGCGCAGCTGAGCATCGCACTGGCAGGGAAACAACAAAAATAATACGAAATTGCGATAAAATAAACGATTGCGCTACCCCAACCACCCGACAGAAAGGAAAACACTATGATCGACAAACAGCGTCTGGAAGCAAAATGTTCCACATGGAACATTGCCCTCACCGGCACCCAGCTGAATCAGTTGGATGCCTTTGCCCAGATCCTTGTAGACTACAACCAGAAAGTCAACCTGACCGCCATCACCGACCCGGAGGGCATCGAGGACAAGCACTTCCTCGACAGCCTGCTGTTTGCCAGCCAGCCGGAGGTAGCCGGGCGCATGGTGGACGTGGGTGCCGGGGCGGGCTTTCCGGGCATCGTGACCAAGATCTTCAAGCCGGAGCTGGAACTGACCCTTATGGAGCCCACCGGCAAGCGGGTGGAGTTTTTGAAGTACGCCTGCGCCCAGCTGGGTCTGACCGGGGTGGAGTTTGCCAAGGAGCGCGCCGAGGAAGCCGCCCGCAAGATCTGGCGGGAACAGTTTGACCTTGCTTCTGCCCGTGCCGTGGCAGCCCTGCCCATGCTGGCAGAATACTGTCTGCCGCTGGTAAAAGTGGGCGGCAACTTCCTTGCCATGAAGGGTGCATCCGGGGAAGAGGAGCTGACCGCTGCCCGGGGTGCCATCAAAAAGCTGGGCGGCGAGTACCGCGAGACCCGCACTTTGCACCTGCCCGGCGGCGACACCCGCACGCTGATTTTGTGCAAAAAGATTTCGCAAACTCCGACAGCATACCCCAGAAACGGCGGTAAAATTGCAAAAAGCCCGCTGAAATAACGCATAACTTGACGCAACCTGTAAGACCCTGCCGAACGAAATTTCTGGCGGGGTCTTTCTTTGTGTGCTACACTGAAGCTGAACAGGTTTTCCACGATTTCCCGGAGAAATGTGGAAAAACCGAAGGCTTATTTCACAGGAAAGGGGCAGCATCATGTTTGAACGCAAGAAAACGTCCGGGAAATTACTCTCTCTGCCCATCGACCAGATCCATCCATCGCCCTTTCAGGCGCGGAAAAGCTTTGACGAGCAGGAGCTGACCGCGCTGGCGCAGAGCATCCGGGAAAACGGTCTGCTCCAGCCGGTCACGGTGCGCAGGGCGGCAGAGGGCTACGAGCTGGTGGCAGGGGAGCGGCGGCTGCGCGCCTGTCAGCTGGCAAAGATGACCACCATTCCCGCCATCCTGTGCAGCTACGCCGACGACCGCACCGCTGCACTGGGTCTGCTGGAAAACATCCAGCGCGCCGACCTGAACCCCTTTGAACAGGCGCAGGGGCTGCGGGATGTGATGGTGCTGTGGGACTGCACGCAGGCCGAAGCCGCCAAGCGCTTAGGCATGGCGCAGCCCACTTTTGCCAACAAGCTGCGGCTGTTGCAGTTGACGGCAGACCAGCGGCAGTTCGTGCTGGACAACAACCTCACCGAGCGCCATGCCCGCGCGGTGCTGCGCCTGCCGGAGAACCGCCGCAGCGAGGCGCTGATCACCATCGCCAAGCGCCGCCTGAACGCCCGTCAGACCGACAGCTACATCGAGCAGCTGCTGAACAGCCCGCCCAAGGCTGGGCACCGTATCTCCATGGTGCGGGACGTGCGCATCTTTGTCAATACCATCGACCACGCCATTCGGCTGATGACCGACAACGGCGTGCCCGCCACCGCCCACCGGGAAGAGAAGGACGGCTACATCGAGTACACCGTGCGCATCCCCACCGCCGCCGCGGAGAAGTAAAGTGTTCCATGTGGAACAGGGGAGGGAAGGTTTCTGCTTACCGCAAGCGTGCAAAGACGCTCCGCTGGGCCAGAGGCAGGGAGGGGTGTTCCGACTCCCCCCTCCCTACCTCTGGACTCCACCCACCCCGCAACGGGCCAAGGGCTGCACGCCCTTGACAATCCTAAAGAAGAAGTCGAAGCACAAAAAAGCTAGCGCTGCGCCAGTCGGCGCTATCGCTTTAACGCTTTTTTCGCTTCTCCATTCGTAGCCCCTCAGTCGCTGCGCGACAGCTCCCCCAAGGGGGAGCGAGCGCTCCCGTAAACCTTGCGGTTTGACCAAAAACTTTCCCGCAGCGGCGCTGCAAATGCCGCTTGCCTTTACGACCCCCTCTGTGAAAATAGCGTTTGGAGCGCTCCGCAGAGCTTGTCGGGGCAAAGCCCCTCCATCTGCTAATGCAGACCGCTCTGCCGCTTAAAAGCCCCACTGGGGCTTTCATTGCTGCGCTGCGCTCCGCAAACGCGGTCGCTCCAAACGCGAAAATATAAATATTATTTCCGCTGAACATGGCTAGAGCAAAGCGGAAGCCATTCCAAATCGTTTATTTGCAGCACAGAATCGTGCGGTCTTTTAACTTTTTCACCCTCAAAAGTTAAAAATCCAGCTGAAAAACGCTCCAGATGGTTCAAAAAACAATTTGGATGTGTTATACTAGAAACCAAGGTGCCTGCCGGACGGGGAAACCGGCGGGCACGACTGCGTGTTCCATGTGGAACAAATCTTTCCCCGGGAGGAAGAAAAGCGCGTGGCAAAAATTGTAGCGATCGCAAACCAGAAGGGCGGAGTGGGCAAAACCACCACCGCCGTCAACCTTTCGTCCTGCGTAGCGGCATTGGGCAAAAAGGTGCTTATCGTAGATCTCGACCCGCAGGGCAACACCACCACCGGCTATGGCATCCCAAAGCGCAGCGTGGAGGCGGGCACTTACGAGGTGCTTATCGGCAAGGCAACAGCGGCGCAGGCCATCCGGCACACCGAGTACCGCACCGATGTCATCGGCTCCAACACCCGTCTGGCCGGTGCCAGCCTGGAAATGATCGACCTGCCCGGCCGCGAGGGGCGTCTGCGCAAGGCGCTGGCTGAGGTGCAGAAGGATTACGACTTCATCTTTATCGACTGCCCGCCCAGTCTGGATCTGCTCACCCTCAACGGCCTGAGCGCCTGCGACAGTGTGCTCATCCCGGTGCAGTGCGAGTACTATGCGCTGGAAGGCCTGTCGGAGCTCATCAGCACCCTTAAGACCATCCGCAAAAAGTATAACCCGTATCTGGATATCGAGGGCGTGGTGTTCACCATGTTCTCGCTGCGGTACAACCTGACCGTGCAGGTGGTGGAACAGGTGCAGAAGTACTTCGGCTCCAAGGTGTACAAGACCACCATCCCGCGCTCCATCCGCATTTCGGAGGCACCCAGCTACGGCCAGCCCATCAATTTCTACGAGCCGAAGGGCAAGGGCAGCGAGGCCTACATGGATCTGGCCATCGAATTCGTCAAGCACAACCGCCCGCAGGAACCTAAGAAGTCCCGCGCAAAGGCTGCACCCGCCGCAGAGCCGGCGAAAAATGCTCTGGAAGATTAAAACAGGGGGAACAAGGTAAACAATGGCAAGAGGAAAAGGAGGGCTCGGACGCGGGCTGGACAGTCTGTTTGAGGACGCAGCACCGGTCTTTGAGTCAGAGCACGCAGCGGTGGAAACGCTGCCGCTGCGCGAGATCGAGCCGGACCCCGACCAGCCCCGCAAGACCTTTGAGCAGGAGACCCTCAGTGAGCTGGCTGCCAGCATCGCCGAGCACGGCTTGTTGCAGCCCATCGCGGTGCGGCCAAGACCCATGGGCGGTTACAGCATCGTGGCAGGCGAGCGCCGCTGGCGTGCCTCCCGCATGGCGGGTCTTACCGAGGTGCCGGTGGTCATCAAGGATGTGTCCGACGAGCAGGCCATGGAGCTGGCGCTGGTGGAAAATTTACAGCGCGAGGATCTGGACCCGGTGGAAGAAGCTGCCGGCATCCGGGAGCTGATGACCCGCTGCGACCTGACACAGGAGCAGGCCGCCCGCAAGCTGGGCAAGAGCCGCAGCGCACTGGCCAACAGCCTGCGTCTGCTCAACCTGCCGGAAACGGTGCTGGAGCTGCTGAAAAGCGGTTTTATCAATACCGGTCACGCCAAGGTGGTGCTGGGCCTGCCCACACCGGAATTGCAGGCCGAAGCCGCGCAGATCATCGCGGACAACCAGCTGAACGTTCGTCAGGCCGAGGCGCTTTGCAAAAAGATGGCAAAGCCCGCCAAGGAGCCCCGCGAACCCGCACCCCGCGGCACTTTGCCGGTGGAGGTGGAGGAGAGCCTGAAGCAGGTGCTGGGCAGCGAGGTGAACGTGGCCTACCACGGCGGCAAGGGCAAGCTGACGGTGCATTTTTACTCCGACGAGCAGCTGCGCGCCTTTGCAAACCTGCTGGGACAGTACCAGATGGAAACCGAATAATCATGCGATCCAAGGCGGGAACTGCCGCCTTTGAACGGCAGCGGAAAGCCGCAAGTGCGCCGCTGCAAGCCCAATAGAGTTAAGGAGAGTCAATCATGCTGGATATCAAATTTGTCCGCGAGAACCCGGACGCCGTTAAGGAAAACATCAAAAAGAAGTTTCAGGATGCAAAGCTGCCGCTGGTGGACGAGGTCATCGAAAAGGATGCCAAGTACCGCGCAGCCCTGAAGGAAGTGGAGGCCCTGAAGGCCGCCCGCAACAAGCTGAGTAAGGCCAACGGCCCGCTGTTCGGTCAGCTGAAGAAGTGCACCGATGAGGCACAGAAGGCTGAGCTGCAGGCACAGATCGACGCCAACAACGCCGCCGTCAAGGCGGACGCCGACAAGATGGCAGAGCTGGAGAAGGAAGAGGAGGCACTGTCCGCCCGCATTCAGGAGATCATGTACTCCATTCCCCAGATGATCGACCCCAGCGTGCCCATCGGCCCGGACGATACCTATAATGTGGAAGCACAGCGCTTCGGCGAGCCCGTTGTGCCGGATTTCCCCATCCCGTACCACACCGAGATCATGGAGAGCTTTGACGGCATCGATATGGACGCCGCAGGCCGCGTGGCCGGTAACGGCTTCTACTACCTGCTGGGCAACATTGCACGCCTGCACGAGGCTGTGCTGGCCTACGCCCGCGACTTTATGATCAACAAGGGCTTCACCTACGTCATCCCGCCCTTCATGATGCACGGCAACGTGGTGCAGGGCGTCATGTCCTTCCCCGAGATGGACGCCATGATGTACAAGATCGAGGGTGAGGATCTGTACCTGATCGGCACCAGCGAGCACACCATGATCGGCCGCTTCATCGACCAGACCATCGACGAGAGCAAGATGCCCCTGACCCTGACCTCCTACAGCCCCTGCTTCCGGAAGGAGAAGGGTGCCCACGGCATCGAGGAGCGCGGCATCTACCGCATCCACCAGTTCGAGAAGCAGGAGATGATCGTGGTCTGCCGCCCCGAGGAGAGCGCCGACTGGTACGAGAAGCTGTGGCAGATGTCCGTGGAGCTGTTCCGCAGCATGGAGATCCCCGTGCGCCAGCTGAACTGCTGCTCCGGCGATCTGGCTGACCTGAAGGTCAAGAGCTGCGATATCGAGGCTTGGAGCCCCCGCCAGCAGAAGTACTTCGAGGTCTGCTCTTGCTCCAATCTGGGTGACGCACAGGCACGCCGCCTGCACATCCGCATCAAGGGCAAGGACGGCAAGACCTATCTGGCCCACACCCTGAACAACACCTGCGTGGCACCTCCGCGTATGCTGATCGCCTTCCTGGAGAACCATCTGCAGGCCGACGGCAGCGTGACCATTCCCGAAGTGCTGCAGCCGTACATGGGCGGGTTGAAGGTCATGGTCCCCACCAATAAGAAGGACTAAAACTGCACCGGGTTTTCCACAACCGGACAGAAAAAGGTTGAAAAAAGCACCGCTTTCCGCACAGGGAAGCGGTGCTTTTTGCGTGGGAAGCGGGAGCGCCTGAGAGGGTTTTTGCTGCAAAACTGACAAGAAAACCTGTATTTCAACGCACCTATGTAAATAAATTGAGAATCTCAAAAAACTGCAAATTTTTTTGAAAATATGTGTTGACAAAAGGGGCATCTATGGATATAATAATAAAGCACCGTTCGAGTGCAAGTTAAATATGTGGCGGTATAGCTCAGTTGGCTAGAGCATTCGGTTCATACCCGAAGTGTCACCGGTTCAAATCCAGTTACCGCTACCACTTTTACAGAGTTTCGCTAAGGTTAGGGGGACGGTCGTCTGCAGTAGTGGACGATGGAAGTCGGAGGTTTTAGCGAAGCTCTGTATTTCTAAGGCCCGTTGGTCAAGCGGTTAAGACACGGCCCTTTCACGGCTGTAACATGGGTTCGATTCCCGTACGGGTCATAAAAACGCCTTTGCGCAATGCGCAAGGGCGTTTTTGCTTTTTCAGACAGCTGCCGCTTGGCCTTTAAGCCCCTCTCTGTGAAAATGCGTTTGGAGCGGCCCGCAGGCCGCGACAAACGCGAATTATTATAAAATGCTTTTCCGCTAAAAATGGTCAGAGCGAAGCGGAGACCATTTCAAATCGTCCTATACACAAAAGGCCGCTGCACAAAATGCTGTGCAACGGCCTCTTGATTATTTACTTGTTCCTCTCCTGCACATACCGCAGGATATCCTCCGGCACCTCTGCCAGTGCATCGGCACCGGCGGCGGTCAGCTCAGCACGGCCGCGGAAGCCCCACAGCGCGCCCATGGCGGGCAGCTGCGCGTTGTGTCCGGTGAGGATGTCCACGTCGCTGTCGCCCACAAAAAGGGTGGCGGCGGGGTCTGCGCCCAGCTCGGTCATCAGGGCGTACAGCCCGGTGGGGTCGGGCTTGGTGGGCACGCCCGGGCGGTTGCCCCGCACGGCGTCAAAGCGGCCGGTGCCAAAGTAGTGGGCAATGATGCCGCCGCACAGGGCATCAGCCTTGTTGGAGAACACCGCGCACTGGATGCCCTCAGCCTTCAGTGCGTCCAGCAGTGCCGGAATGCCGGGGTAGGGCGCGGTCTTGTCCTCCTTGTGGGCGTCGTACCGGGCGGTGAACTGCGCCAGCGTCGCCGCCAGCTGCGCCGGGGTGCGGGCGTCAGCGGGGGAGAACCGCTCCACCAGCTTGGGGATGCCGTTGCCCACCATCAGTTTGAACTGTGCCACCGTAAAGGTTGGCCAGCCGTTTTGTGTGCACACCCAGTTGCCGGCATCGGCAAGGTCATCGATGGTGTTCAGCAGGGTGCCGTCCAGATCAAATAATACAGTCTTTATCATAAAATAGTCTCCGTTGCTCTGTGTTACAAAAATGCCCCGCCGACCGTAGGTTCAGCGGGGCATCGCAAGTATACTTCTATATTCCCAGAAAATCAAGAGCCGCCAGCGGCACGCTGCGCACCGTGACCTTTTCTTTGCCGGGAAACACAAGGGTCAGGTTGGCGCGCTGCACCGTCACCGCCCAAGGGGATTGCAACGCGGTAAAGCCGGTGTCCGGGTGGAACACGCACAGCTGGTGCAGATGGAACCGGTGCTGCCGACAGAGCAGCAGCTGTCCCTGCTGCTGCCATACGCCCTCCCGGTGCCAGCCCACGGCGGCAGCGCCCAGCAGGGCGGCAAACACCCCGGTGGGGATGAGCAGCGGCAGGGTAAGGGCAGGCAGGGTGGTGCGGGACACCGCCGTCAGCAGCAGACAGAGCGCCAGCGGGATGCCCGCCGGCAGAAAAAATACCATGCTGCGGTCAGTGGTGTCGGCGCGGGTGTCCGGGGGCAACTGCGCCATCTCCGGCAGCAGCTCCCGCAGCAGCGGGGTGCCCTCCCGCCAGACGAACAGGGGCAGCTCCGGGCGGCACGCCCCTGCCGAGACGAATACCGGGCAATAATGCAGCGCCCATGTGGCGGGGGAGCGGCGCAGGTCGGCGTAGTTCAGCTGGCAGAGCCGCAGACGCATCTCGTACCGGCGTACAAGCCCGCCCCGGCTGCCCAGCTGGGTATCGGTGCGCCAGACGGTATAATGCACCGCCTGCAAGGCGCTGCGCACCAGACTGATGCAGAACAGCGTACCCGCCAGCACCAGCAGCCACGCCGTGCCCAGCGGCAGCCAGCGGGCGGCAAACGCCGCCAGCTGTCCCAGCTGCGCAAGGGCAGCGGTCTGGGCATCCGGGGCGTAGCTCTGGGTCTGGTGGATGGCCAGCCACCACAAAATCAGGGTAGACAGGCCGTTGGCACCCAGCACCGTAAAGGCCAGCTTTTCGCCGCCCTTGGGCGCGTGCCATAGCGGGTCTGTCACCGGCAGCAGCACATCGGCAAGTTCCTCGGCCTGCTGCCGGGTAAGATACAGTGTGATGGTCTTGGTCTGCCCCACAGGGTACAGCACCACCCGGCAGGCACCGGTCAGGCGGTAGAGCAGGGGCTGCTCCAATATCAGCGCCGCCAGCCCCTCGGCGCGCAGGGCGCGGTCCAGCCGCACGCCCAGCCGCCAGCTGACGTGCACTGTGCCTTCGGCATCCACCTGCCAGCGGCCGCCGTAGTACACCGCCCAGCACACGGCGCTGATAAAGAAGAGCAATACAAGCTCCTGCCGCAGCGCTGCACGCAGGGCGTCCCAGTTGCGGTCAAAAAGCACCTGTACCAGCGGCAGAAGGTAGACCAGCAGGGTCTTGCGCAGCAGATGCAGTGCCGCCAGCGGGTGAAAGTGCTTTTCCCGGCTCATACGTTGCCCTCCATCAGTACCGCTGCCAGCGCGGTAGCCTGTGCGGCGGGGATGCCGGGAAGCACCAATTGCAGCCCCGGGCTGCGCACAAGGAGCACAGTGCACCCTGCCGCCCACAGCAGCGGGGTGCGCAGCAGCTGCACCCCGGTGACCGCCCGGCGCGGGATGCGGTGCAGCACAGGGACAGCCACCCCGGACTGCACCGTGACGCTGTCTGCCGTCAGGGCGGCGACAAAGCTGCAGCAGCGCACCCGGACAAGCGCCACCAGCGCCGCCCATACAGCGCAAAAGACCGCGCCCGCCCACACGCTCTGCCAGAAGGCAAAGGGCGCGCAGACCAGCCCGGGCACGGCTGCCCAGACGCAGAGCACCCGGCGGGCGCGGGGCGGCAGCACCAGAGCGGTGCGCAGCAGCTCCTGCTCGCTCATTTGTGGGAGGAAAGACCCCACGCATCCATCAGCAGATGCAGGGTGTCGTCCTGTGTCAGGCACAGCAGCCTATCCCACGGCAGCAGCACCGTGCTGCCGTGAGGGATGATGAACTCGGTATCCCGGGTGATGCTGACCAGAATGGCATCGCCGGGAATGGGGATCTCCTTGATCTCCTTGCCCGCAAACTGAAAGTCCTCCGGCAGCAGGATCTCGTTCAGGCTGGCAGTGCCGCCGCCCAGAGACAGCAGCTGCCGGATGGTGTCGGTCTCGATCTCCCGCTCCAGGATATGGCTCAGGTTGTCGGTGCCGCACACCACGGTGTCCACGCCCAGCGTGTGCAGGATGTCCCGGTTTTTGGGGTTGGAGGCGCGCGCCACGGTGCGGTTCACGCCGAACTCCCGCTTGGCGATCTGGCACGCCACCAGATTGGTCTCGTCGGTGTTGGTCACCGCCACAAAGGCGTCGCAGCTGGCCACATCGGCGGTGCGCAGGGTGTCAAAGCTCAGGGAGTCGCCGCAGATGACCGGGATATCAAGCGTATCCGCAAGGGTGCGGCACAGCGCCTCCTGCGGCTCGATGATGGTCACCTTATGGTGGTGGGACAGCAGGCTTTGGGCAAGATACATCCCCACCCGGCCGCCGCCGGCAATACAAACTTTCATATCGTTACCTCATTCTACGGTCTGTAAAGCAAAAACAGGCTGTTTTACTTGGAAAGTGCCCGGAACACCGCCTGCTCAGTCAGCACGGTGGGGCAGATGGTCTCCAGCTCGTAGGCCTTGTGGTATAAAATTTGCAGATGCGGGTCGGATACCCGGCAGATGACCTTATCCCGGCGGAAGATGTTCTTTGCCAGCTGCGCCGCCATCAGGTTCACCGAGTCCTCCTCGGTCACCGCCGCCACGGCGTCGCAGTTCTCCACGCCGCCCCGGCGCAGGGTGTCCGGGTCGGTAGGGTCGCCCACAAGGGCAGTGCCGTGAAAGGTATAATCGTCAAAGGCATCCAGACGCTTGAGCTGCTCAGGGTCCTTTTCCACCACCGAGATATCATGGCCGATGCGCTCCAGATCGCGGATCAGCGCCGCACCCACCTGATCGCAGCCGATCACCAGTATGTTCATGAAGGTTCACCTCGTTGTTCTCAGTGCTTTCAGCGCCGGGCGCAGAAAGCGGACAGACTTCTTATTTTTATAGTATAGCACATTTCCCGGGGCAGATAAATACAGCGCCCGGGGGAAAATTTCTATAATCTGTATGCACAGGGGCTCATAGTATGGTATACTGAAACTGCTTTTGAAAAAACTACGCATCCAACCGGGTGCTGCAGGAGGGATTTATTACGTTTTTCGAGATCATCAAGGCGATCCTGATGGGTATCGTGGAGGGCATTACCGAGTGGCTGCCCATCTCCTCCACCGGTCACATGATCCTTGTGGAGCAGGTCGTCAAGTTCAATGCCAGTGAAGAATTCATGTCCATGTTCCGGGTGGTCATCCAGCTGGGTGCCATTCTGGCCGTGGTGGTGCTGTTCTGGAATAAGCTGTGGCCCTTCGGGCTGCGGCAGGGCAAGGTCATCTCCAAGCCCAGCGTGTGGAACCTGTGGTTCAAGGTGGTAGCCGCCACCCTGCCGGTGCTGGTCATCAGTCCGCTGGACGATTGGATGGAGGCACACTTCTATAACTACATCACCGTAGCCGCCATGCTGATCTTGTACGGCGTGCTCTTCCTTGTGGTGGAAAACCGCCGCACCACGCCCCGGGTCACAAAGCTGGAACAGATCAGCTACCGGGACGCGCTGCTCATCGGCGTGTGGCAGTGCCTTGCCATCATTCCCGGCACCTCCCGCTCCGGCGCTACCATCGTGGGCGGTCTGCTGCTGGGGCTCTCCCGCGCCTGCGTGGCAGAGTTCACCTTCTATCTGGCCATCCCGGTCATGGCGGGTGCATCCCTGCTCAAGGTGGTCAAATTCGCGTTTTCCGGTACGGCCATCACCGGCACCGAGATCGCTGTACTGCTGGTGGGCTGCGTTGTGGCCTTTGTGGTCAGCCTTGCAGCTATCCGCTTCCTGATGGACTATGTCAAGCGCCACGACTTCAAGTTCTTCGGCATCTACCGCATCGTGCTGGGTGCCATCGTGCTGGCTGTGGCGGCCATCACCGCGCTGGCATAAGAGAAAATCTTAATAATGATAACAGGGGCTGCTGCACGGCATTCGGTGCAGCAGCCCCTGTTTTTTAGTATTAAACGCTTACTCTTCCGCTTTTTTCACCTTTACGCGCCACTTGTGGGACATATACTCCGAGCGCAGTTTGTTGGTAACAAAGGTCTGGCTGCTGTACAGGCCGTGGTGGCCGGAGAGCATAAAGCAGATACCGCAGCCCAGCGCGATGAGCTCCAGCCCGGCGCCGCTGAACAGCTCAAAGCCCAGCAGGATGGAGGGGATCAGGACGTTGGTGGCACCGCAGAAGATGGACACCAGCCCCACCGCCGCCGCAAATTCGGCGGGTAGACCCAGCAGCGGGCCGACCACGCAGCCGAAGGTAGCGCCCACAAAGAAGCTGGGCACCACCTCGCCGCCCTTGAACCCGCAGGCAAGGGTCAGCGCGGTGAGAAAAATCTTGCACAGAAAATCCCACGGCAGTGCCTGTCCCTGCTCCACGGCAGCGGTGATGACGCTCATGCCCGCGCCGTTATAGCGCCCCACGCCGAAGAGATAGGAAAAGCCGATGACCAGCACGCCGCCCGCAAAGACCCGCACCCACGGGTTCGGGAGAAGCTTTGGCACGATATGCTCCATGAAGTGGAGGGTGTAGCAGAACAGGCGGGAAACGGCAGCGCAGGCCACACCCAGCAGGATGACCAGCAGGGCGGTGCGGACATTCAGCTCCGGCGCAGTGAGGGCAAAGTGGGTGGGCGCGATGCCAAAGACCAGCGAGCAGCCGTAGGCGATGAGGGCAGAGGTAAAGGCCGGGACAAAGGCAGAGGTGAAGGTCAAGCCTACATCCTCCACCATCATGGCAAAGCAGGCCGCCGCCAGCGGGGTGCCGAACAGGGCAGAGAAGAACGCAGCCATGCCGCTGATGGTGGCGGTGCGGCGGTCGTGGTCCTTGAGCCGCAGCAGGGTGCCAAGATTCCAGCCGATGCTGCCGCCCATCTGCAAGGCAGCGCCCTCGCGGCCGGCAGAGCCGCCGCACAGGTGGGTGAGCACCGTGCCCAGAAAGATGGCGGGCACCAGCAGAATGCTGACCGGTTCGCCGCTCTGCACAGCGCGGATAACGTTGTTGGTGCCCACACCCTCGCACTTTGTTACCTTATAAAGGGCATTGATGAGCAGACCCGCCACAGGCAAAAGGAACAGCAGCCAGGGCTGCGCGGCGCGCAGCTCGGTGGCGTGCTCGACAGCAAGGTGGAACAAGGTGCCCAGAAATCCACAGAGCAGACCCATGGGAACTGCCAGAAAGAACCATTGCAGCGCCACCCGTAGGGCGGCTTTCGCTTCGTGCCAGAATGTATCAAAATCGTTCATAGACATAACTCCTGTATCTTGACGTCCGTTCCGTTTTTTGGAACCGATATTTTTTGGAACCGATATAAGATAACACCGCAGGACAGGGCTGTCAACCCCAAAATGGGCAGAGAAAAACGGCGCTGCTCATTTTCTGTTTACACCGCTCGGCCGGGTGTGCTATACTGAAGGCAGTACCGCACAATTCCCGCCTGACGGCTCAAGCACCGTTCCGGCGGCTGCGGCACGGCATCTGCGTTGCCAAAATGCTCGATAA
>ERZ1673748.1618-NODE-1618-length-20472-cov-5.619925_pt1 | contig 20472 bp, 18 predicted proteins | sample MGYA00580196_ERZ1673748 | MGnify/ENA primary metagenome ERZ1673748 (study PRJEB41218, sample SAMN15661796) | gut metagenome | host: Homo sapiens | place: Canada: London | collected 2015-08-20/2019-03-30 | study: EMG produced TPA metagenomics assembly of...
GTTTCGTTGCAGGTGGCAGATGTTTTTATGTTTTTCAACTTTATAGTAGGAAAAACTTTAGCACTTGAATGATATTCTACCAACAAAAAGAAAACCCTCATAAGTACTTAACTTACAAGGGTTTTTTCTGGGTGGAAGACCGGACTCGAACCGGCGACATTCAGAACCACAAACTGGAAAATAAACTTCTATGATATGTGTAATTGTTAGTCTTTTTTACAGTCTCTGTAATAGTCTATAGGACAACTATAGACCAACAATGGTAGTGATACTATTTTGCTAGTGTCATGCTACCAATAGCACTTAGAGGTGCTAAACTTCTTTCTTGTGTTTCATAATTAAATCTGTTAAAGTGATTAATGCAAATATCTTTGCTACATTTTAATGAAGGTAGGCATACTGCTCTAATGTCATTGCACTACATGTTTGAACTGGCTTTGACTGTTAGGATAATCATAATGATGATAAGTATGATTGTTCCTATGAGTAACATGATACCAGACCATTTGTTGTTTTGTGGATTAGGCATAATGTTGGAGTTTAATAGGTTATGTTAATTGTTTATTTTCAAAACTAATAGATACTTCATTTTATGACTTCACTATATGTGATGGCTATAAGAAGCATCTGATTAGTAGGTATATCAAGAGAGCACAGCATCCAAGAGTATAGCGAGGGTTGCTCTTAACATCAATGACTAGACATTTAAAGATAACCATACATCTTTTATTCCATGACATTTCTATTTTTACAGGCTTTTCCCATTCATATTCAGACTGCTTATAGGTCATCTTCTTTATAGTATAACTTTGATTATACCATACATACAGGATGATGACCAGCCATCCTATTAAGTTGAACCAAGGATTAATCCACTGATCTTCCAAGTCTACTTGTCCGTGAGGTTCATATCTCATGGTGTATAAGGCTAGAAGATAGAGCATAGTAATATTATGACTAGAATTGGTATAGCTACTAAGCTCAATAGATTGATTATGTGTCTTATTCCTAATGAGTTGAATATGGGTAACATTATCCTATTGGTAATAATTGAGGCTATAACCATACCTATGGGATACCACCATTCTTGAGTACAAGTCACTATCAAAGCAATGATAGCTACTATGAAACTTAATATTCCCACTATTTGGTAAAGTATAGTGTGAAATATTGGTGTGTAGTCGTAAGTTGACTTTTCCCATTCTTTAGTAGTTGTGTTAGCAGCACCAAAGAGGGTTAATAGTAAATAAACGTAAATCATACGGATAGGGTTAAATTGTTAAAGTTAATTATCCACTGGTTTTCCAGTAAGAAGTCAGTCCCAAGTAGTCCATGTACCTGTATTCCACTTTCATTCTCAATATCCTTAAAGGTATCAAGTAAAGGCTTAACACAGAACTTAGGCTTATAAACCTGACCTTCAAAAGTGAAAGGTAGAGTAATCATGTCTACCTTGTGCTTAGTTCCTTCTATTCCACTGACATAGTAGTCTCCAACAGGGTCTACTATATCCTTGAAATATTCTGCTACATTACAGTCAATCAAGCTACAGGTACTTCCTGTATCTAAGATGAAACTAAGGTGTTTATCCTTAACTTCAACTAGGATTAGTGGAAGTCTGGTGTGCTCTAGCCCATAGGAAATTGAGTATCTATTTTCCATTCAGTAAGTTGTTTCTCATATTCATTAGAATGTGGCTAGTACTGATGTAGTTATTTTTAATTGATAAGTAATCTCATTAGTATCTCACCAAGGGGATTCTTGATACCCTACTCTGTAGATGTCAGATTCACCACTCTTCTCTAAGCAAATTAGCTTAGCTTTAGACAGGTTAATAATCTCACCGGTAGTTAAATTACTATTCTGGTCTAAAGGTATGTAGGTCATGCCACCACTCTTCATAGTGAACTGAACACTGTTACCATACTCTGATGATACCACAACTGCTTGACTGACTGCATCAATTTCCTCTGCATTAAAGTCACGAACTGATTTAACACTCCATTTGGAGATAGGCTTTGGACTACTTACAGTTTGAACTGTCTCTTTTGTGTCTGTTAGAAAATCTCTATAGTTATCATCTACATGTTGTTTAGTAGTAGGTGGTAGCCATGTATTAAGCACTTTGTTACATTCTTCATCCAGAATGGCTTGATAATCAATGCCAGTCATTATACAATAGATGTTCAACTGTGAATTGGTCTTCATTGATTGATAAAACTTGGTGATGGCAACCTTAAGCAGTAGGTTATCCATAAGTGGGTCACCTCTCTTGTTCTTTAAAGTGCCCTTTACTACATCATTGAAGCCTTTACTTAACTTTTGTTTCAACACCTCTACTGGTGTCTTCTTCTTCTTGAAAAGATTTAATATTCTCATAATTATTACTTCTTGTAGCCATACTACAAAAAGAAGGTGTAAGCTCTACCTTGATTGCTTATCAGAAGGCATCGCCAAACACCTATAACCACGCAAACAAGGAAAGCCCACACCTATATAGGTATGAGCATTCACTAACCTGCTTTTGATGGTTATATCTGATTGAAATTGGCGATTTCTCTGATAACATCAAGCAAGAAGCAAACACTTCTTCTTCTAATATGTCTTAGTTAAACTTCTATTTCATTAGTTCTCATTTAATTAGTTCATGCTGCAAAGTTAGAACTTTTCAGCAATACTTCATCATTAGAGAGCTACTTTTAATAGGTTTAAAGCCATATCAGTACCATAGGTGTGGGCTATATCTTAACTGCATACAAAGGTAGGCTTTAACCTTACTTCTTGTATGCCCAATAAACAAATAAAGTACCTGCAATAAGTACTTCACCCCATTGGGCTAATAAATATAAAGCTTCCATTCTAATAGATTTAAAAGCCCCAATCCTATTGCAGACTGGGGCTTGAAACAACAATAAAACACATAATAAGAGGTCTTAATCTCCTAGTCCTTTATAAATAAGCTCATGATAATAGAGAATACTACAATCATGGCTAGCTCTGTTACCGCATCTTTCATCACATTTTGATTTGTTATAGCATAATTCTTATTCAGCTTTCTCTAACAGTCCTCAGAAGGATGTTTTGAAGTATAGGTAACATCCGTACCCATTTCAATCAACACCTCTAAAGCCTCAACCAATATAGCATATCCTAAACAAGATGATAGTTTGTACTCACTTTCCCTATAATTAGAATTAAAAGTGAGTACACTGTGCAATCTCACTTACTCTATAAATATATACCATCAACAAAGTGAGACTAACATTATTTCCCATCATAATGGAAAGAAATGGTAGGGAGAGAGTGTTAGTAGAGATTGGTAGGTTATTAGTGAGGTTAATTATGTAAGGATTTTACAATTTGCCTTCATCATAGTATGAGTAGTGTCCTTCCTCTGGAGTTATTATCACATGGTCTATCACATGAATTTCCATCAACTCTGCTGCTTTCCTGACTCTTTCAGTAAGTATATCATCTAAAGAGCTAGGTTTGATATTACCAGAAGGATGATTATGTACCAATATTATCTGTGTAGCATTAGCTAATAATGCTGCTTGTAGTATTAACCTCACATCAACACAAGTGCTAGAGATACCTCCTTCTGAAATAGAAGCTATTCCAAGTACCCTACAAGCCTGATTCAATAGAACCACCTTAAAGCTTTCCCTATATTCTATTGTATCAGCAGGGAAGTGCTTCAACATTAGCTGACAGGTGTCCTGTGAACTGGAAATCTTATATCTGGTTGAGGCTTTAACACTACTCTTATAAGTGAGTTGAACTTCTGCTGCATTAATTGTACAGTCCATAGGAGGTATTAGTTAATGAACCAACTGTATTCATTCTCACCATACAGAGCCTTGTTTAACCCTTCTGCCAGTTGAGTAGAATTAAGTGACCTGTCTAAGAAATTATCAATGTAGCTGCTCTTGTTAGCTCCAGTTAGTAAGTTGTACACATTCCACATGCTGATTTCCCTGCTGTCCAGAAGAGTGCTAAAGTTATCATCATTATAGTATGCTTTAGCAACTAAACCTATTTGGGTGTCTGTCATTAACATCTGTGGTAACTTCTTCTTTCTATCAGTAGGTAGAAACTGATACAGCCTACTCTTTCCTAAGAACATTGCAAACTGCTTCTCTGTCATGTAGCTGTCTTTATAAGCTGACATATAGTACAGATGTTTAGCTATGTTATACTCCTGAAACAGCCTCATCACTGAATTGAATAAGTCTGTAGTGCTCATAACCTTTAATTCTGATCTGTAACCATCTGTTGATACACACATGTTACAGCAGACCAGATTCTTGAATCCAATGAATACCTTGAACTTCTCTGCGCCTTTCCTACTGTACAGGTTCTCATGGTTATAAGCCCTCACTCCTCCAATAGTCAGGTTAAGCCTGTTGCCTGATATATCCTCATAGATAGTAGGTACCTCAAAGCAGAACATCATTCTTTCAAAGTACTGGGTTCTGTCTGACTCCAGTAACTGATTCACAGGTTTATGAATGGCTTCTGGTACTCTGCCTTTAATAACATGGCTGACTCTGATAGCAGGTTCTTCAATTCTTTCATTGGGAAATACCTGATTAGCTGCATCCCATACAGCTTCAATGAAGTTAGGATGGCTGATAGTAACCTCATTATCCTTGCTAAACACTGGTACAACACATTCCTCTTTAAGGTGCTGCATGGTAACCTCTTTGGTATTAGCCTCAATGAAAGGTAATTTATGTCCTACTCTGGACTGAACAGTTTCCACCTCTAAAAGTTCTGTTGATACAGGCTCTGTTGGTACAGTTACTGTGCTTACAGGGCTTGTATTTATAAACTCTGTTATCATAGAGCTTTTAGTTGTAGTAGCTGTGTCTACAGTGCTTAGAGGTAGTGTTACTTTTAAGCTAGGCTGGCTTGGTACTTGGAACATACTGTTAGTTCTGTGTACCGGGGTTAATTGTAGTGTGTGAGTTGCTTCCATATTGAATAAAACTAGGTATGTAATTAATAATAGGTTGATTCTTCTGCTCCAGAAGTGCTGCTTTCTTCTGCATGAAGTCTGATGTAAGTTGCTGATACCACTCTGGGTATTGATGGTAAATGGCTGTAAGCTCTTCAACAGTTTTACTGCTGTTAATCTTACTTCTTATCATCTCCAAATTGATGCCATCATTACACCAGTCTAATATAATCTGTCCTGTAGTAGGTGTAATGGTAAAATCAGGTTTGCTCATGAAAAGGTTAGTCCTGTCTTTAGATGCAATAGCTTGGTGCTTCATGTTGATGTCAAAGACTATGGTAAACTCATAGTCTACACCATCTCTCATGACTGCTTTAAGTCCTACTTTCTCTGGTATCATCTTACCATTTTTCTCACTTAGAACATAGTCTTGTTTGCATCTCATAGTGCAGATAATGTGTCTTGAGGACTGTAGAATCTTCTGCATGAAAGCATTAATCCTTGGAGTGACCTTTTGCCAATTAGTGAAGCTGTTACCTTGTAAATTGGCATGATACTCTAGCAAGGTATCCCAGCACTGGGAGATACTGTCAATGATGATAACTTCCATACCTGCACTTTCACAGACTTCAATAGCCTGTATATAGGTTTCAGGAGTAAAGTTCTCACTTAGATTTAATACATTATAAGCACCTAAGTGAGCATAGAGGTCTGCTGAACCATTCTCACTATCAATGATGGCTATCTTAGTCCAGTCATTACATAGACCATAAGCCAAAAGTAATGCTGAATAGGTCTTACCTGAACCAGCACAACCTTGCAGAGCTAGTTTAATCTTAGCCTGCTTCTTGGATGAAACTCTTAAATTCAACATATTAGATGGTATTTAGTTGTTAGTAATTAGTAAACAAAAAAGGTAGCTAGCCTTTAATAGACTAACTACCACTGAGGACCTAACAGGCTCACCTTATAAGGTAGCCACTGTCATAGCACCACCTTCACCTTTCTGATGCAACATGTAGAACATGTCACCAGTATCAGGTGAGCATACTTGGGATATAACAGGAACTGTCACTTCACCATTAACAAACTTATCACTGACAGCACCAGTCTCACAACCATACGCAAAGAAGCACTTACCTGTATGTGGATTCTGTTTTACTTCAATCTTGTTAACACCCTTTTGAGCCTTGAACTCATTAACTGTCATTGTCTCTAAGAACTTTAATCTTTCCATAATTTTGTAATTTTATTGTTGTGCAGTAGACTATTCTGCTGCTGTTGATTCAGCTACTAAGAAGGGGTAATGAGCTTAAGTGTAATAAGCCCATTATAATGTAATGAGCCCACAATTGACACAGGGGGCTATCCCACTACTAATGTAGGGGGTGGGTATTTAAGTGAATTAGAGCACACTCATACCAATAGAGTAGCTGAAAAAATTAGAAGAAAATTTGAAATGATAGAAAGTACTTGCAGTAGGAAGAGTTATGCATTACAGATGTATTTATATAGTAATCCCCTGCCTTCTGGTATGAGAGCAGGGGGTATCAGGTTAATTAATGTACATATTCATTCATCTTTAATAGTATCAAGGTAATCCTTTATCTCATCATCATTAGGTGTGTGTGATGTAACTTTATCTATCCATGTAGTATGACCTAAGTGAGGGTATAAAATGACTTTGGCATCCATATGTTCAGTCCAAGTTAATGCCATAGGTACATCATAGGAAGACCAGATAACCTTTTTATTTATCAACAGATTCCTGTATTTAACATAGGTGTTCTTTGCTATATTCCAATGTCTATAGACCTCAATATCTGAAAGGTCTATTCTGAACTCATTGTTTACACACATGCAGTATAAGCCTATCATAAAACCCTTTTCATCAGGGGTAAGTGTTTCATCATCAAATAACTCTTTCCAGATATACCTAAAGTTCGTATTGAGATTAGGAAGGTAATAGGTATTTCTTTTAACCTCTGGTTCTACTTGTACAGTTCTAACTTTAATATATTCACTGGCTCTAAGCTTAGGTACAAATGATTCTTTGATATAGTAAATAGGGACTCCTGTCAACTCTGAAAGTTGTCTGTAGGTAGTGTCTGTTGTCATATAATCAACCCCTTTTTGGTAATGGGCATTGATATACAGACCTGCCAATAGGTAGAGGTCTCTCTGCTTGAAGTATATACAAGCTTCAACTGGGAATCTGGTATATTGTTTAACTGTTGTCATATGTTAAAGATTAGCATGGTCAAGATTGCTACTATACTAACTACCTACTATAATAATAGTATAGTATAAAGAGCTTAGTAATTAGTATAGAGGTATCATTGACCACAGGTTTGTACTAGATTGTATTTGAGATACCAAAGAGGCGAGGATGATGTGTATCTCTTTGATAATCAGATGTAAAGGTACGAAAACCGGTTGGTTTATGCAACATTTTCAGCTAGTAATATGCTCATCTTTAACAATTTAAAACATAAAATACCTTAGCATATTATTATCCTCACAACTTATCCTGATACCATGCTCCTTTAGCTGCATTGGGTTTTCCTCTTTAATGATGTAGTTGTTCTTGGGTCTCATAGTCTGATATATCACATTCAGCAGGCTTATGTACTTTCTTGGTTTTAGTACCTTGTGTAGATGATATTGGACTATAGGAGTCAATAACTCTTGTATCTCATTTGTAGAGTAGGCTCTATTCAAAGTAAAGCTGCTTCTTACAGCAACTTTGAATGGATGCTCTTCATCTAGTGCCCAATACATGACAGCATTGTTGAGGTTCTTGAAAGCTGCATTGTTATCTGCCCTTATTTCCCATAATTGATTCAACAAGCTCTCCAAGTCAACATACTTATATAGCTTCAAGAGCCTTTCATAGAATATCTTCACTTTGCTTCTGCTATGTCTTATGTACATAATCAAGGTGTTATCATTCAGTTGCTTAGTAGCTGCTAGTCCTCTGGTTTCAACAATGGCATTTTGGATGTACTTGTCTATCAGTTGCTCTTGAATGGCTTTGTTGCTTTGCTCTATATCCTTCTGCTGTGATGTTGTATTGTAAAACAGTGTACTGTAGCTAATGATATTACCTAGTTTACTTAAGGCTTTCTTAATAGTTTCAGGATGTGAATAAAGCTCATCATGTAGCTCTAATCTCTCTGTGAGATAGTCAATGTTGAGGTATGCAGGAACATATTCTCCTTGTATATTCTTTCTTACAAGGTTTATTAATTCACCTCCTATACTCTTTTCTTGTGCTTTCTCCTGTATAGCCTCTGCAATGATAGAGAATAGATTATCTAAAGTGTAGTCATCTTGTGTTATGTCATTTGCTGCCTCTATAACCTTGAGGACTTTACTGGCTTTGTTTAATAGTATCTTTGGATAGGTGTCCATGCTCTTTCCAGAGTGTTGCTTAGTTATGTTGAATACTATTGTATCACTAAGTACTCCAGTGACTTTCCTGCATCTGCCATGGATTTGTATTATTCTATCAATTCCTAGCATAGAGTGGCTTCTTCTAGTATCTGAAACTGTAATCAGGTGATAGCTATCATCTATATCTATACCAGTGAAGTAGCAACAGGTGGCAAAGTTGATTCTGGCAGGCAATGTGTCATTATCTCCTAGCTTAGGAGCAAAGTGATCTCCTGCTTCCTTAGTAGAAGCCTCACTGCATAGGATTGCACACTCATTTCTGGACTTCTCATCTAAGGTTGATATGATATTCTGTATTTGAAGTATGGAATTGTAAGCAATGAGTATCTTCTCTGTAGGGTGGGAGTTTAACTCATCTACAACTACTTGTGTGATGTTATTAGTGTGCAGTAGTCTAATGGTTCTGGCTGCATTGCATACCCATGGTACAGAGAACTTACATTCTGTTTTCAGTAGTGGGTTGCTAAACTCTTTCATAGTAGCAGTTACCATACATCTGTTCTTAGGTGGAAACATGAAATAGTAGTCAATTACATCTTCCAGTTGAGGTCTGAAACTGTTGTCAGACTGGAGTACATCTATCTCATCAACCATCAAGAAGTAGTTTTTTAATTCTTCTGGAGAGATATACTTAAGTACTCTTCTTAAACTGTCTGCTACCACTAAGAGCTTCTTATAGCCATCTCTACTTAAGTACTCTTGAATCATATTGTCTGTGGTTCTTTCTCTTTCACCTTTAATCTCACTACCCACGTAAAGTGTATTAAGGTGTTTATTGCACTTAGCTGATGCAAGTGCTTTAGTAGGTAGAACTATAATAGAGTTTCTTTTTGAATTTATTTCGAGAGTAGTAGCTCCAATTCCAGTTACCTTCTTGTCTATTAACCCGTGAGGTGTCTTGGATAAATAGTCAGACAGGAGGTATCTCTTGCTAGCAAATATACCTTTTCTTGCATAAGTAGCTTGACCTATAGGAAAGCCTGATAAGTCTCTGATTATAGTAGTAGGAGTTATGTTTATCCCATTCTCCTTTAAATCCTCTACTACTTGGTGGTCTTTCTCTGTTAGGTCATCCCAGTCTATTACATCTGCAAAGGTGTTGTAAATGACTTGATTATGTTGCTTAGTATTTTCCATTTCGTAGTTAGCTTTAAGTATAGATATAACAAGTAAGTGAGCAAATATACTAAAGAACCCCCATAGTTCAATTAACTACAGAGGTTCTTTTATTTATAAATCTACTCCACTTCTGGACTGGACAGCTCACCTTGGTTACCAAACACATATTCTACTACCTTCTTGTTTGCTTCATTCTCAATCTTGAAGTCCCTTTCAATGTAGATGTCCGTGACCTTCATAGCCTCATCAATATGATTCAATGCAGCATGAACTGTATACTTATCTATACCTACTTTGTTGACAGCAATAGTAGCCCATGAATGTCTTGCAGCATAGTACTCCAAGTCGTCTACTTTTAGTATCTTGCCAATCTGCTTTAACCCCAGATTGATGGCTCTGTTGAAGTTCTTATAGGTTGAGTAAAGATGATAGAAGCAAAAGACTTTCTGGTGAGTGTAATCTTCATACTTCTTTATCAGAGGTAGTAAGATTGGAAGAACATCAACTCTCATCTTTGCTTTATCAAGCCTCCTATCTGCTGTCTTAGTTCTATAGTAAGTAATAGAATCCTCTTCCAATTCAGTGCAGTTATACAAGTCTGCTGAATTCATTCCAATTAAACTGAAGGATAGTATAAAGCAATCCTTAGCAAGATTGAAAGGACACAATCTTTCCCTGCCATTAGCATTGATGATATAGGGTATCTCCCATATCTTCTTTATTAGCTCTGGTGACACAGCTCTCTTTCTTGTAGCTTCCTGTTTGGGTATCTCCAAGTTCTCAAAAGGAGAGTTGGGTATCCTAATGACATTCCTATCATAGTCATTGTACTTTTTCTTAGCCTCATAAAATAGGTGTCTGATACTACCCATATACAGAGAGACCATTCTATTTGAAGGTATCCTCTTGCCTTTTTTCTGGAGTTCTGCAACATGTTTAGCTCTCTTCTTCTGGAGATAATCCATGAACTCCATCATCAGTAATTTGGTAACTTGACTTGTGTTCAACTTATCCTTTCCTAAGAAGGTCTTGAATGTATTAAGGGCTGATTTATAGTTGACTTTACCCTTAACTTTTGTAGTTTCCAACCATTCATTACAGAACTGGAGAAAGTCTATAGGAGTGTTCTTCTCTTTTTCTTTCTGGATATAGTCAAGTATATCACTAATGGTTAACTTGGAAGATTCCAAGGGTAGGCTGGTACATAGCTCCTGATAGTATCTGACTAGTCTATCAGCTTCCTTGATATACTTTGGGTTCTTTAACTTGAAGCCCTTAGTCAGGTCTTCTGTTCTCACAAAGATATGTGTAGCTAACCTCCTTACTTCTCTGTTGTAGGTTAGTCTTATCTTTAGATTGTAGGTGTTATCAACTTTCTGCTTAGTTTTTAGTATTTCAGCTTTGATAGTCAGCATGTTATATTGGTTTTCTTGGGAACAACAATAGACCAACAAATACCTCATAAAGTAGTCTTTTTGAGTCAAATTTAGCACCTGAATGCCCACCTCCTGAAAGCAGAAAACCCTCATAAGTATTTAACTTACAAGGGTTTTTGTTGGGTGGAAGACCGGACTCGAACCGGCGACATTCAGAACCACAATCTGACGCTCTAACCAACTGAACTACATCCACCATGTCTGCGTTTCTCTAACGCGGTGCAAAGATAGATATTATCTTCTAATCTCCAAAAGATTCTGCTATTTTTTTTCGAAAAAAGTATATTCTTTTATTCCCTGATTGTGCTTGTTGAAAAGGGTTCGCGCGTCATTCGTGAAGATTTTCAGAGAGTTACGTGCTTGTAAAGGAATTGAGTCAATTGGGAAATTGACGGGGAGTAATTGATGATTTTTTTTTCCGGACTGAATGGGGCGGGCTGTCCAGACTAAACTATACTCGCAATTATTGAGACGGACTGTGCTGTCTTTTACTAATTCCATTCTTACCATCAGTCCACCATCGGTGCGGCGGGCGGACATATTGGAAATATAATTTCCCAGTGAATAGACTACGAGATGTTTGTCGTTTGTCACGCTGTCTGTGCGAACTTCGATGGGTTGAACTACGTGAGGATGGGAGCCGATGACATGATTTACTCCTTTTTGAATCAGCCAGTCAGCAAGGAATTTCTGCTCTTTGTCCGGGAGCGACTGGTATTCGATTCCCCAATGCATACAAGCTATGATTGCGTCCGGTTTCATTGTTTTGCTCTCTTCAATATCTTTGGCGATAACTGTTGTATCAATATAGTTCACGATATTGGGAGGAGTAACGGGGATACCGTTTGTGCCATACGTATAGTTGAGCAGGGCGATGCGGAACCCGTTCTTTTCCAATAAAAGAGGATATTTCTTATCGCGTTCTTCAGTGTTGATATACGTGCCTGCATGTGGAATTTTCAACGAGTCGATAAGTTGAATGGTACGCTCCAGTCCGGATTTGCCACGGTCGAGACTATGATTGTTGGCAGTCACTAAAACATTGAAACCTGCGTCATGAATTGCGGTCAGAAATTCGTCCGGTGCGCTGAAAGCAGGATAACCTTTGTAGGGTTTGCCTCCTAACGTAACTTCCAGATTGGCGATAGCGAGATCGGCTCTCCCTATTTCTTCTTTAACGTACGTAAAACAGGTGGAGTAATCATAGCCGGTTGAGGTTCGTGCAGCGTTGATTTGTCCTTGATGCTGCATGAGGTCACCTACGAAAAGGAGTCGTAGGGTATCAGTGGGGGAAATACTGTCGGTTGCGGAAAGGCTGTCCGACAGGGTATCGATGATAGAATCTCTCTTTGCCTGCGACCGGGAGGTGCAGGACAAAGAGAGAAGTAAAATCATCAGAAACAAGCTATGTTTCATTGATAAATGGCTTTCTTGCCAGCTAAGAGTGTATTTTTCATTAACGATACAATCGTCATCGGTCCAACACCGCCCGGTACGGGAGTGATAAAGGAACATTTTGGGGCAACTTCGTCAAACTTCACGTCACCAGTCAGTTTGAAGCCTGATTTCTTGGTTGCATCCGGCATACGCGTAGTACCTACATCGATAACTACCGCACCTTCTTTCACCATTTCGGCTTTTACAAAGTTGGGTTGTCCCAGGGCAGCGATGATAATATCAGCTTCCTGACATTCTTTTATCAGGTCTTTGCTGCGGCTGTGGCATACTGTTACCGTGGCATCGCCCGGATAGGCTTTCTGCATCATCAGGGCAGCCATCGGTTTGCCGACGATATTGCTACGTCCGAGTACAACACATTTTTTGCCGGAAGTCTCTATTTCGTAACGTTTCAACAATTCGAGGATACCGTTGGGAGTAGCGGATACATAGCACGGAAGTCCGATGGACATACGGCCTACGTTGATCGGGTGGAAGCCGTCTACATCTTTACGGTAATCAATCGTTTCGATTACTTTCTGTTCGGAGATATGTTTAGGTAAGGGAAGTTGTACGATAAAGCCGTCTACATCGTCGTCTTCATTCAGTTCGCGTACTTTGGCAAGCAGTTCTTCTTCGGTCACATCACTTTCATAACGGATGAGGGAGGACTTGAATCCACATGCTTCACAGGCTTTTACTTTGGCAGCTACATACGTTTCGCTACCACCATCGTGTCCAACAAGGATAGCCGCCAGATGCGGGCGTTTTCCGCCACGAGCCACAATTTCGGCTACTTCGGCTGCAATCTCTTGTTTCACTTGTTCGGAAATGGCTTTTCCGTCTATCAGAGTCATATTTTCAGAGTATTTATTGGTGATGGGCAAAAGTAAAATAAATAACTGAACTCTCCAAAAGGATTGGAATTTTTGTCAGGAGATGAGCAGTATATTATCAGTTTGTTAGTGGAGAAACTACTTTCTACCGTAGGCTTCCGGATACAAAAAAAGAGGAAGTCGAAACTTCCTCTTTTTTTGTTATAATCAGTTTGGATCTATTGAATGATTATCTTTTCATTTTAGGCATCATCTTACCCATCTTGCTGCTAGTTACCATCTTCATCATTTTGCGAGTCTGGTCGAACTGTTTCAGCAGGCGGTTTACTTCCTGAATAGTCGTTCCGCTACCTTTGGCGATACGTGTACGACGTGATCCGTTCAGTATTTCCGGGTTGGAACGTTCTGCCGGAGTCATGGAGTAAATGATAGCTTCGATGCTTTTGAAAGCATTGTCGTCAATATCAATATCTTTGATTGCCTTTCCTACTCCCGGAATCATGGAGGCAAGGTCTTTCAGATTACCCATTTTCTTGATTTGTGCAATCTGGCTAAGGAAGTCATTGAAGTCGAATTGGTTCTTGGCTATTTTCTTCTGTAAACGTTTAGCCTCTTCTTCATCATATTGTTCCTGTGCACGTTCTACCAATGAAACGATGTCACCCATACCGAGAATACGGTCGGCCATACGGGCAGGGTGGAATTGGTCGATTGCTTCCAACTTTTCACCTGTACCAACAAATTTGATCGGTTTGTTCACTACCGAACGGATAGAAAGAGCCGCACCACCGCGGGTATCACCATCAAGTTTAGTCAGTACCACACCGTTGAAGTCCAGACGTTCGTTGAATTCTTTAGCCGTGTTTACAGCATCCTGACCGGTCATGGAGTCTACCACGAACAGAATTTCGTTCGGGTTGATTGCTTCTTTGATAGCGGCGATCTCGTTCATCATCTGTTCGTCTACTGCCAGACGTCCGGCTGTATCGACGATAACGAGGTCATATCCTTTGGCTTTAGCTTCCTGAATAGCGTGTTGTGCGATTTCTACCGGATTCTTGCTGTCCAGTTCGCAGTACATCGGTACTTCGATTTGTTCTGCCAATACGCGCAACTGTTCGATAGCTGCCGGACGGTAAACGTCACAAGCAACCAGTAATGGCTTACGGTTTTTCTTGGTTTTCAGCATCCGTGCCAACTTACCGGAGAAGGTGGTCTTACCCGAACCTTGCAAACCTGACATCAGGATGACTGCCGGACGGGCGTCGATATTGATCTCGGCTGTCTCTCCACCCATCAACTGCGTAAGTTCATCATGTACGATTTTCACCATCAACTGGCTTGGCTTCACAGCCGTAAGCACGTTCTGGCCAAGAGCTTTTTCTTTCACTGTATCCGTGAAATTCTTTGCCACCTTGTAGTTTACGTCGGCGTCGAGAAGTGCTTTACGTACGTCTTTCAGCGTCTCCGCCACGTTGATTTCGGTGATTTTGCCTTCACCTTTCAGAATCTTGAATGACCGTTCTAGTCTTTCACTTAAATTATCGAACATAGTTATTTAATTACGAATTACTAATTACAATTTACTTGGGCGAAAGAGGGACTTTTCCGTCTACTCTTTATTTGAGCTTGCAAATGTACAAAAATCTCTTGTATTTATATCTTTTTATTCTGCCATTTTGCTTTTTTGAGGTAAATATAACTTGTTATCAACAGCAAGCTATAATACACAATCTCAATCGTAAAGCAAATTTCGATCGGTGCTTTCAGCCACATTCCGATGAAAATGATGTATGATCCGTAGATGATAATTGTAATCGTTTCGAGCAACAGGGCTGCCTGTGTATTTCCTGTTCCGGAGATACCGTTGAACACTACATTGGCTACGGATGCGATAAGCATGGCAAAACAAATTACATATACCGAAGGTACGGACTCCGTAATGAGTGCGGCTTCACTGGTGTAGATAGAGAGCAGGAACTGCGGAAACAGTGCCGATACCGCTACTAACCCCAGCATGATGAAAAAGGAGAAACGCGCAATTTTATTAATGAGCGGCATCACGTGCTGGATGCCTCCTGCACCAATAGCATTGCTGACAAGACTGTTGGTAGTCGTAGCCAGTGCGTTGACCGGAATCAACAATACGACATAAATACTTCGGACGATATTGGCAATTGCCAGTTCCCGTTGCCCCAACCGTTCTACGGCTACGAAGAAAACAAACCAGGTAGCCATCGACAGGAAATATTGCAGCATGGTGAAGCAGGAGATACTAAGAATCCGCATCAGCAATGCTGGGTCGAATGTGCGCAGGCGGTTCATACCGTATTTCTTTAAATCGACCGTGGCATACGTATAGATGACGAAAAAGAGAATGGAGGAGGCTTCTGCCAATACGGAAGCAATAGCAGCCCCTTTGATACCCATTTCCGGCAAACCGAACTTTCCGAAAATTAATGCATAGTCCAGTACGACATTAGTTAATGCCATGACAATAGCATTGATGGTTAGCACTTTAGTGCGTGTAATGCCGATGTACAATGCCCGGAACATGACATTGATAAAAGAGAAAAAGAATCCGTAAATACGCCAGTTCAGAAACTCCATTGTTCCTTCGTAGATGGATTCTGAAGAAACCAGCAAACGCATGATGTTTCCGCCGAATGCTTTGGTGAATCCGAATAGCAGCAGGGCCATGACGAACAGGAACATGATTCCTTGAATCATGACGGGACCGACATCCGAATAGCGTCCTTCGCCATTGCGTCGTGCGATGACTATCTGCGAACCGGTACTGAATCCGAATGCGATGGTGAATACGCATATATAGAATAACCCGCCCATAGCTGATGCTCCAAGGGCTACTTCACTCACGTGTCCGAGGAATGCTGTGTCGGTGACATTGATGACATTTTGTGCCAGCAAGCTTAGTAGTATCGGATAACTGACACTCCAAATCTGTTTGTTGGTGTACATAATTAAGTGTTTAAGTTTACACTTTGCAAAGATAGTGCTTTATTTCGATTCGGAAACGATGGGGTAGATGAAAACAATTTCCGGACCTCCGGGAGTTTTATCGTTGACGAGATAGTTTCCTCCGAAATGTTTTAGTAACAACAGGTTGATATCATGCCGGATGATGGTTTCCTGTGATACGAATGCATGGTCTGCCAAAGGTGAATTAGTGATCCGGAAACAAAGCATGTCTTCATTCTGGCTTAATGTGAACCGGATGATTCGTGCTTGCCGGTGTTCTTGTGGGTACACCAGTACGCTAATCAAGGCCTGTGTCAGTCGCATTATATCGGTATGAATTTGGGCGTCCGTTTCGCTGGAAAATTCAATCTGGATACCTGTTTCTTCGTTCCTCATCTGCGCCATGCTGCATGCTTCCTTGCATAGGGTAGTGGCATCATAGTCTTGCAACTGGAACTTCATCATCTGAGCTTCCAAACGGGATAAGTCGAGAACGTCATTGACAAGTCTCATTAACTTCTCCGAACTTTTGTGGATGATGTTTGAGTATTCTTGCCTTATTTCCTTGTCTATATTGGGTTCGCTGGCTATGAGTTGTGAGAAACCGACCACATTGTTGAGTGGGGTACGGATGTTATAGCTCATGTTGGACAGGAAGCGATTTTTTATTTCATTGGTCTTCCGCACGTTTTCTGTTGTTTTCCGGATTTCGTTTTCCGCGTATTTGAGTGCCTTCCGTACCATAAAGAGTCGTGCCATAAAGATAAAAAGCAGAATCAGGATAACAAATATAAAGATCAGATAGGTGAGCTGGATCCGGTTGTTTTCCCTTTTTTGATCCAGTTCTGTTTTTTCGATATTGTATTTGCTTTGTATCTGTGCCATCTGATTGTTTGAGAGTACAGTGGCTGTCGAGTCTTTGATGGCAAGTGCCTGCTCATACAGGGGGATGGCTTTTCCGCTTTGCCCTGCCTGTTTCCATATTCTGGCCTTTTCGAGTAGCTGTTCGGCATAGTCGCTTGTGAAGTCTTTCTTCAACATCGTCAGTGTCGTGTCGATATAATCCGATGCCTGTTGGTAGGCTCCAATTGCCTGGTAATATTTGGCAAATGTGTCGAAATAGAGTACTTTATACATGAAATAAGTATTCTCGTCCAGATATTCTTTAGATTTTACGAGATGTTCATAGGCTTGTTGCGGCTGATGGGTATTCAGGTAATAATAGCTGTAGAACAGTTCATTGAACAGGTATACATCGGCAAATCCCGCTTTTAAGGATGGGTTTGCACTGATGTGGTTATGAAGAGTGTTTTCCAGTTCCTGCAAATATTTGAGTAGTTTTTTATTATCCTTCTTTTCTTTGACAACGGATACTAACTGTGACAATACCGAGATACGGACCACCGGATTTTCTGTCGGAGTGAGTAGCTGGTAGGCAGCCTCCAGTGCTTCTATTCCTTTATCCCAGCGCTGGCTGCCGATATATGCATTACTCAAGCATTGATAGGCAGCCATACTACCCCGGTTACTATTCATTTGGGAGGCTTGCTGTTGCATCTTTTGAGATTCGTTGATAGCAAGTTCGTATTGTTCGTTGAATGTGTACAGGTCTATCTGGAAACGTTTGGCATCAAAGAAGTAATTCCATAAATCTGATTTCCGGGCATGAGGCTCCATTATGGTGAGCCATTTGGCTACACTGTCTTGATTATTACGATTGTAATAGTATAAAATATGGTAATAAGCAGCCAGACCGGCATATTTGTCATTTCCCAGTTGCAATGCTTCTTTCATTAATGCATCTGAATATTGGATACATTGCTGGTTGTTTTGTTCTATTCTGATGATTTGATTGAGAACATTCAGCCGTATCGTATCGTACGGTAATGTTTCCAACACCTTTATCAGGCTGTCGGATTCCAAAACAATCTCGGTGCTGGCTTTTCCGGTGAGGGTGCAGCATAATAGAAGGATCAGGAGCAGGACTTGTTTCATTCGGCTTCCTCCTTTCCTTGTTGCTCATGGTAAATGGGGTGTGTGAACAGGAAACGGGCTCCTTCCTCATAATTGGAGTCAATCCATATTTTGCCGCCCAGCTGCTCGATAATGAGTTGGCAGATAGACAGACCGAGTCCTGTCCCTTGAGCATTTTCATTCAGTTTCTCAAAACGGTTGAATATTTTATTCTGATTCTCCGGAGAGATACCGCAACCGGTGTCGGTCACGGAAAACAGTGCTATGTCTTCTGTCTGTTTTTCCAGTTCCATGGTGATGGAACCTTGCGGAGTAAATTTGGTTGCATTGATGAGAAGGTTGATTAATAATTGTTGTAACCTTGCATTGTCTGTCGTCAATTCTAATGAATGGAGAGAGGTCGAAAAACGGACGTTAGCATTCGTTTGTTTTATTTTCTCAACCATGTCGATAACGTTTCTGCATATTGCCACTGCATCACATCGCTCATATTTGAATTTCATCTTGCCTACTTCGAGACTGGACAAGTCGATTACGTCGTTAATCAGCTTGAGTAACAGTTCTGAATTTTGCTGAATAATATCGCTACACTGTTTCCGGGTCTCGTTGTCGATGGATTCTTCCGTCAGGATGGAGGAGAAGCCGGACAACGCATTGAGCGGCGTGCGAATTTCATGGCTCATGTTGGAAAGGAAAAGGCTCTTTGTCCGGATGGAATTTTCTTCTTGCTTTTTCACTTTTTCCAGTTCCTGCTGTGATTGGCGCAGTTTTTTATTTCCTCGTCTGACCAAAAGGATGAAAAATACAATCAGTATGACTATGGATAGGATGGTGAACCAGCTCCAGTAGAGGATTGTCTTCTGTCTGTTTAAGTTGTCCAGTTCATTTTTATCTATTTGGTAGAGGGTGTGCAATTCATTGATTTGGCGAATATAATTCATTGCGTCCAAAGAGTCTTTGTACGTATTGAATATTTCATAAGCTTCACATGCTTCCTTGCTGTTTCCCATTAGTGTAAGTATGTGTGCACGATCTTTCAGTACTTGCAGGGATCTGTATGAGTTGGCTGCTTTGGTATGCGAAAGTAATTCGTCAAGTGTGGTTAGTGCCTGCGTGTATTCTTTGGATTCAGTGTAGTAGCGTGAATACAGGTATTTAATCATTAAATGAAAATATGGGTACTGGTGTTGCCGGCTGATTTGTTCGGTTTGTCGTATATAGTTTAATGCTTCCGGAAGATGATGCATCTGGATGCGATAGAATGCCTGACAATAAACAAGGTGGAAATCGTCTTGGGGATTCGTATCCTTGTTGATAACAGATTCGAGTTCCCGGATATTGTCTTCTATATCTGTCATTTGGTGATAGTTGAGCTTCGTCAGGATAAATTGGGACAAGATCGTTTTGATATATTGGTTGGCATGAGGGAGTTTCTGGATGATTTCTAATGCTTCCTTATACGATTTGATGGCAACTTGTGGTGTTGACGAACTTAAATAGGTATTTCCAATGGCGTGTAATGCGAGTGCTATTCCCAAAGGATAGTCCATTTCTCTGGATTTCTGGTACATCTGATTGGCCTGGTTGATGGCGAGACTGATGTTGCCTTCTGTGATTAAAGCTTGAACGGTCAGCAGATTTATCTGGAATAGGAGTGGGTATTGTTGTTCCTTTTGTAATTCCGGTTCTAAAAGTTTTTCCCAGGCAATGATGCTGTCGACAGGGGCGTCCGGACTAAATGGATGATTGTATTCAAGTAAAGGTTGTAATAAAGAAAGACGATCTGAATTTGTACGTGCAGCATATAAGGTGACCGATATTAATGCGGTTACGACTATTGCAATTATATGACGTCTGTGTTTTTTCACCTGATATAAGAATTGCTTGCTTGTAAGTTTATCTGCAAAAGAACTAAAAAGAGTGAAGATTACAAAGAAATCTTCACTCTTTTTTATAATTTATTTTCTTTTGAGTATCTCTCGTACCCCAGGGCCCTCGTGGTTGGGGTAGCCGGGAGTATGGTTTCTGCATCGTGGATCGGCATCTACTTTCAAACTCCGGTAATCGTCTTTGGTGCGGGCGATGTAATCATCAAGCATGGCACGGTGTTCGGCGAGGACTTTACTGTATTTAGGGTCTTTGGCGAGATTCTTGCGTTCTCCCGGATCCTTTTTCATATCATATAGCTCTTCTCCGTTACCTTCCAGATAGTGAGTGTACTTGTATCTCGGTCCGCGTACCATACGTCCGGGAGTAACGACATATTCATATTCGC
>ERZ1673748.1628-NODE-1628-length-20395-cov-26.092232_pt1 | contig 20395 bp, 18 predicted proteins | sample MGYA00580196_ERZ1673748 | MGnify/ENA primary metagenome ERZ1673748 (study PRJEB41218, sample SAMN15661796) | gut metagenome | host: Homo sapiens | place: Canada: London | collected 2015-08-20/2019-03-30 | study: EMG produced TPA metagenomics assembly of...
GCCGCCGGAGCGGTGCTTAAGCCGTAAGGCGGGAATTGTGCGGTGTTGCCCTAAAAATAAATTGGAGTAGCAAAGCTTATGCGAACCATTGCCATCCCGCAGCTGTACTGCGGGGCATCCGGCAAAAAAGGAGCCTATAACCGGCAGGAGGTTGGCCTTGCACGGGCGTTTGCCGCCCTGGGCTGCCGGGCTGTTGTACTGTACCCGGACCCGGACGCCGCCCCCGAAGCTGTGACCAGCGAGGACCTGGAGCCCAATGTGCGCATCTATTATGTGCCGGCCCGCAAAGCCGGGGTCAGTGCCTTTTACCGCACCTGGCAGCCGCTGCTGAACGAGCATGTGGACGCCGTGCATGTGATGGGGGATAACGCCCTCGGCGTGCCGGGGCTGTACCGCTTTTGCCGGGATCACGATATCTTTTTCTACAGCCAGCTGGGGGCCATCAGAAGTACGTCCGAAAACCCGGTTATGCGGGCTGTGATGGACCTTTTGTGCCGCCGCAACCTGGCTATCTACCGCAAAACCCCCACCTATGCCAAAACCCCCGCCGTGGCCGCCCAGCTGGAACAGCTGCATGTGCCATGCGCCGGGGTAATGCCCGTTGGGCTGGATACCGCCATCATCCCCAATGCAAATGGGGAAAAACATGAACTGCGGGAATTTTTGAAGCTGGACCCCAAAGCCAACTATCTTGTTTTTGTGGGGCGGCTGGATTCCTACAAGCGCCCGCTGGACCTGGTGCCGGTACTGGAAGCACTGCCCCGCAGCTGGAACGCGGTGGTCATCGGGCAGGGGAGCCTGACCGGGGAACTGCAGGATGCCCTGCGCACCCACAAGCTGGAAAACCGCTGTACCTGCATTCCCCAGCTGCCCAACGCAACCGTGCAGGCCTATTACCATGCCTGCGATGTGTTTGTGAACTTTAATGACGGCGAAATTTTTGGCATGAGCCTGCTGGAAGCCATGTATGCGGGCTGCCCGCCGGTTGCCCGCCATGCGCCGGGGCCGGATTTGATCATAGAGCCCGGCACCAGCGGCTATTTTGCCGATACCCCTGCCCAGTTTGCTGAGGCCATCCAGAAAGCAGCGGCGGACCCGGCCTGCGGCCACGCTGCCCAGCGCCGCGTGAATGAACATTTCCTGTGGGCGAACAGCGCCGAAACCGCCCTGGCCATGCTGGACAAACAAGGAGGAAACCGCCGTGGATAATGATGGAGCCTTGCTGGAGGTACTGCGCAATACCTATAAAGGGCTGCGCTTCCGGTGGAAATACCGCGGCCTGATCATTCTGCCCGCGGAACAGGGCAATGCGGCTGCTGCCGATGCCATCCGCGCCGGGCAGCCATTTCTGTTCGGCCGCTGCGGTGCAACCGAGATGCGCACCGTGGCCGAATATTTGACCGGGAAATATACCGAGAAAACTAGGGGTGAGATCAACACCCTGTCCGGTGTGTTTCCCACCGATGATAAAGCGCTGAACCGCTTCTGCAAGCTGTATACTTCCTGCGCTCAGGGGGCGGACCTGCTGGCGCTGTGGGATGTGGGGGCCGAGCGGCAGGTAATCGATGGCTGCCACGGCACCCGCTTTACCCAGCTGCGCGCGCTGGAACCATATTATTATGCCAACCCCTGGAGCGCCGCACTGGCCGGAAAGCATGTGCTGGTGGTACACCCCTTTGCGGATACCATCCGCGCCCAGTACCAAAAGCGCGGGGAGCTGTTCACCAACGCCCCCGGCGGGGTAAACACTCTGCCGGAACTGGCCTCCCTGACCGTCATCCCGGCAGTGCAGGGCCTTGCCGGGCAGAAAACTGGGTATGATACCTGGTTTGATGCCCTTGCCGCAATGGAAAAACAGATGGATGCCTGCGATTATGAGGTTGCCATCATTGGCGCAGGTGCTTACGGCCTGCCGCTGGCCGCCCATGCGCGGGACACCGGCCATGTTGCCATCCAGATGAGCGGCGCTACGCAGCTGCTGTTTGGCATCAAGGGCCGCCGGTGGGACACCCACCCCCAAATCAGCAAGCTGTATAACCCTGCATGGGTGCGCCCCGCCCCCGCCGAACAGCCCGCCAACAAGCAGGCGGTGGAGGGTGGCAGCTACTGGTAGGACCTGCGCCCCTAAAATTACGTTATAACAAACCGTCCGCCCGAATCCAGATGTGCAAAGGAGCCGTATCCATGAAGATCCTGATGATCAGCAACCACCTTGGCGTGCAAAGCGGGGTGCAGCGCTATGTGCAGAACCTTCTGCTCAATCTGGACCTTACCCGCTACCAGGTGGATCTGTTTGTCGGCCTTTGCCCGCCAGATCAAGCTTCGTGCGCGCCGGCACTGGAAGCAGCCGGGGTGCATATCATTGCGGTGCCGGACAATAAAAAAGCCCGTATCCGCGCACTGTACCAGCATCTGAAAACCCATAAGGATTACGATATCATCCATTACCATACTGCCAGCAAAATCGGCGCGCCCGTCTGCGGTATGATGCGGGTGCTCTGCCCCCATGCCAAGATCATTGTGCACAGCCATATCGTTTACCCGCCCATGACGCTGACCTGGCGCGCCGCCCATCTGGTGTACCAGCTGTTTGCAGATTACTTTCTGGGCTGCGGCGTGGCTGCGGGCCGGTTCGTGTTTGGTGACCATATCGACCGCAGGCCGAATTTTTCCGTTGCCTGCAATGCGGTGGACCAAACCCGCTTTTACCCCAACGCCGCGGCGCGCACGGCAATCCGCGCCCAGTACGGCATTACCGGAACCGAGCGTCTGGCCGGGTTTGTAGGGCGGCTCAACCACCAGAAAAACCCGCTCTACCTCATCCGGGTGTTTGCGGCTATGGTTCAGCAGGACCCCCGCTGGAAGCTGCTATTGGTGGGCGGCGGCGAGCAGGAACAGCCCATGCGGGAACTTGCCGCCCAGCTTGGCGTGGCGGACCGGGTGCTGTTTGCCGGGGTGCAGAACAATGTGCCCGACTATATGAATGCCTTTGACCTGTTTTTGCTGCCCAGTAACTTTGAAGGCAGCCCCGTTACCCTGGTGGAAGCCCAGGGCTGCGGCGTGCCCTGCCTGGCCTCCACCAATGTGCCGGGGGATGGCTCGGTGACCGAGCTGGTGCATTTCCTGCCGCTCAGTGCCCCGTTTGAAGAGTGGGCCAAAACGGCGGATTCCATTGCTCCCGGCGGGCCGCACGCGGACTATTGGCCCACGCTGGCCGCTGCCGGTTATGAGCTGAAAACCGCTGCACACCGCATGGAGCAGGTGTATGATAAAGTGGCAGGGGAGGGCGCACGATGATTTACGCCGAACTTTCCGGCGGGCTGGGCAACCAGATGTTTGTGTATGCCTTTGCCCGCGCCATGGGCCTGTGCTGCCAGGAGCCTGTCACTTTGATTGACCGGCAGGACTGGAAAACCGGCTCCCCGGCCCACACTGCATTGGCATTGCAGGCACTGCATATCAGCTCAGAGGTGCAGTTCATCACAGATGCAGGCTTTGCCAAGCAGCATCTGCCGGTGCAGAACGCCGCCAAGGCCCTGATGATCCGCCACGAACAGCGTGTGGGCCTGATGGACCGGGACTGGCACCCCTTTGAAGCCCGCATGGCCCCTATGCTGAACGCCATCGGCCTGCATTTTGCGACTGAGGGCTTTACCCCTGCCAAGCGCGGTCACGCCAAAGATTTTCTGGCCTGGGGGTACTTCCAGGGGGCAGATTATTTTAAGAACCAGGCTGAAACTATCCGGGCAGAGCTGCTGCCCATTGAGAACCCGGAACACGGCTTTACCGCTGCGGCCGCTGCCTTTGCGCGGGAAATTGAGGCAAGCCCGTTCCCCGTCTGCCTGCATTGGCGCTGCGGAGACTATCTGCTGCCGCAGAACGCGGCCCTGCAGGTCTGCACGCCGGAGTATTACGCCGCCGCCTGCCGCATGGTGTGCCAAAGCCTGCCCCAGGCGGAACTGTTTGTCTTTTCAGACGACCCCGCCTATGTGCGGCAGCATCTGGACGCTGCGGGCCTGCCGGTGCATTACAGCACCGGGGCAAAAAGTGCCGCGGCGGACCTTGCCCTGATGCGCCGCTGCCGGGCGTTTGTGCTGAGCAACTCCACCTTCAGCTGGTGGGGGCAGTGGCTGGCCGGTGTGCCGGGCCGCTGTGTGATCGCGCCGGACCGCTGGTACGCCAACGGAAAAAAGACCGCCCTGTATGACCACGACTGGACATTGATCCCGACAAAGTAAAGGAAACAACTGCGATGGAACGCACAGGAAACATCACATTTTCGGTCATTGTGCCGGTGTATAATGTGCAGGCTTATCTTTCTGCCTGCGTCAAAAGCGTGGTGGAGCAGGCCGGCCCGGCGGACTGGGAGTGCATCCTGGTGGACGATGGCTCCACGGATGCCTGCCCCGCCATGTGTGATGCTTTTGCTCAGCTTTGCCCCGGCGTTACGGTCATCCACCGCTCTAACGGCGGGTTGGCCGCCGCGCGCAATACCGGCATCAAGGCCGCCAAGGGCAAGTGGCTGCTGTTTTTGGACAGCGACGATTACTGGCCGCCCCATATACTGGAAAAGCTGCGCGCCGCCCTGGCCGCCGCACCAGGTTACCGCTGGTACGTCTGTCGCTATCTGGAGCAGGACGAAAGCCAGGGGATGGATGCCAAGCCTTATCCCGACCCGGTGGAGCGGTTCACCCCCGGCCCGGATGCCGACCCCGATTACGCCGCCCGCGTGGCGCGGCTGTATGCCGCGGGCCACTGGGCGGTCTGGCGCTTTTGTATTGACCGGGAATTTCTGGTTAAGTATAACCTGCTTTTCTGGAATGAGGTCCGCTGGGCGGAGGATTATCCCTTTGACCTGGTGCTGGCCGGTGCCTGCCCCAAGCTGTATTACCTGGATGTGGAGCTGGTGGTCTACCGCGCCAACCGGGCGGGCAGCCTGTTGAACGCGGGCCTTGCCAAACATTTTGCGGGCATCGCGGCGGTCATCCACCGGTTTGAAAAAATGTTCGCCGCGCCGGACTGCCCCTGGACCCCGGCGGAGCAAGCCGAGATCTGGCGGCGCACCGCCAATGTGTTCTGGCCGCAGGCCCGCGGCGCTGCCTGCCGTGATGCCGAGGTACGCGCCGCCTGTGCCCCCGGCCTGACCGCCTGCAAAGAACTCTGGAAACTGGGGGACGAGAACACCCGCCCGGACTGGAAGCTGTTTGCCTTCCTCCTCAACCACTTCGGCCCCCGCTTTGCCCTTTGGGCGGCCGGGCTGCTGAAACGGAAATAAAGCTCTGCACCCATTGTAGGGGGCGGCGTCCCCGATGCCCCATGAACCTCTGCCGTAAATGCCGGTTTCGGCTCCATGCCCCGTAGGGTGGGGTCACTCGACCCCGCCGCCTTTCCGCGCCTTGACCCTATCAAAACACCTAGGAGAACACCTGATTGCGTACACAAAAAACAATTTTGAACCTGGTCTATGCGCTGGGGTCCAGCCTGCTGCTGATGTTGCTGGGCTTTGCCACGCGGCGGCTGCTGGTATTTAACTTTGGCAACGATATCACCGCCGCATCCCAGGTGGTGGATAAGCTGTTCAACTTTTTCTCCATTGCGGAATTCGGTGTTGGCAGCGTCATCAGCTACCGCTTGTATGAACAGATCGCCGCCAAGGATACCGAGAAGATCAGCAAATATATGTCCATGTATAAATGGGCATACCGCGCCGTGGGTGTGGTTATCTGCGTGCTGGCGGGCATCGGGGCGCTGGCCCTGCCGTGGATCATGCCCGGCGTGGCCAGCATCCAGACGGCCTATACCGTTTACCTGCTCAACACCATCTCCACGCTGTCGGGCTATTTCCTTGTCACCCGGCGGCTGATGTACACCTGCACCCAGCAGGGGTACCTGTGTACCCGCATCGACTTCTGCTTTAATGTTGCCAACTATCTGGCCCGCATTGCCATTGCGCTGTGGCTGCCAAACTATATTTTGTATTTCGGCGTCAGCATCCTGTTCAACACCGGTGCCAACCTGGTGGTGGCAGCGCGGTATAAAAAGGACTTCCCCGAACTGCACGAGGTCAAGGTTACTTTGCGGGATTTCAAGGATCTTGGCATCTTCCATGACCTCAAGTATTACCTGGTTCACCGCCTGTCCAACACCATTTACGGCTCGTCCGATACCATCGTCACCAGCCGTATGGCGGGCAGCGCTATGACGGCTAACCTTGGCAACTATACCACCGTGTCGGACAGCGCCACCAACATCGGCAATAAAATCATGGACAGCTTTGCCGCAGCCATCGGCAATATCGTGTACGATAAATCCGCCACGGCCAACGCCCATGATAAACAGGTGTTCTGGGGGCTGGATCTGTTCAGCTATTTTTTCGGCAGCTTTGTGGCAACGGCATATCTCTGCCTGTTCCAGCCGTTTATCAGCCTGTGGATGGGCAGTGACCGCCTGCTGCCGCTGGGCTTTGTTATTGTGTTCAGCCTGAACGAATATGTGGGCTGGAACCACCGGATGCTCGGCTCCTACCGCGCCGTGCTGGGCCACTTTGAGCAGGACCAGTGGTTCATGGTCGCCTCTGCCGCCACAAACCTGATTCTAAGCTTTGCACTCTTCCCGGCGTTTGGCATTACCGGCATTGTGGCGGCTACCGTGGTGGCCCACTGCATCATGTGGGTGGGGCGCGGCATTGTGGTTTGCCGCCAGTATATGCGCGGCAGCGGCTGGCGCTACCTGCGGGTGCAGGCGGTGCATCTTGTCACCCTTGTGGTACTTATGGCAGGCAGCTACCGCGTGTGCGCCCTGCTGCCCGGCGGTATTCTGGGGCTGCTGGGGCGGGCTGTTGTGGTCTGCATCCTGCCCAACGTGCTGAACCTTGCGTTTTATATCTGGACCAGCGATGCCGCCTATCTGCGCACCCAGGCTGGCCGCCTTTGGCAAAAAATTACCCATCGTTAAGGGGGAAACACAACATGGCAACCATTGGCATGCTGTATATCTGCACCGGCAAATACACCGTGTTCTGGCCGGAATTTTATGAAACTTTCAGCCGGAACTTTTTACCCGGCTGCAAAAAAGAATATTTTGTCTTTACCGATGCACCGTCCATCGCTCACGAGGATGACCCCGCTGTGCACCGCATTGACCAGCCCGCCTATGACTGGCCGCTGAGCACCATGAAGCGCTTTGCGATTTTCCTAACCCAGGAAAAGGCGTTGGAACAGCTGGATTATCTCTTCTTTTTCAACGCCAACCTGACCTGCCGGGAGGTCATTACCCCGGAAGAATTTTTGCCCCGTCCGCAGCAGGGGGAACAGTTGCTGCTGGTCCAGCAGCCGGGGTTCTGGAACAAAAAGCCGATGTTTTACAGCTATGACCGCAACCCCAGATGTACGGCCTATATCCCGTACAACTGCGGGCGGGACTATGTTTCCGGCGGCCTGAACGGCGGTACCTCCGCGGCATTCCTGGCCATGTGCAAAGAGCTGGACCGCCGCACAGAGCAGGATATCCGCAACGGCGTGGTGCCCCTGTGGCATGACGAAAGCCAGCTGAACCGCTATGCCGCCGAACACCCCGGCAGCTACCGCCTGCTGACCCCTGCTTACTGGTACCCGGAAGGCTGGCAGATGCCCTTTGAGCAAAAAATCATTGTGCGCAATAAATCCCGCTACTTTGATGTGGCGGCGGTCAAACACCATTCTCAGCACACCCGCAGCTGGCTGCAATGCAAATGGGAAGCCTTTTGCGAAAACTACCTGCCGTATTTGCTGTGCGCAAGGGACAAACTGCTGCAAAAACACCTGTAACCTAATTAGCAATTAGAAATTGCAGAACTCCCGTAGGGGCGCACATTGTGCGCCCGTCGCTTTGCCTTACATGAAATCAAACAATAGAGGAGGGGCGGCCTATGCCGCAAAAAAATGCACAGGACCGCCTGTGGAAAATTTTAACCCCGGTGCTGCTGGTTCTGGCGGTTCTCACCATGGCCAAAACGCTGTTTGTGGGGCTGGAAATTGATGAAGAATATGCGTTCTCCCTGGGCTTCCGCCTGGTAAAGGGGGACCGGCTGTTTTATACCATGTGGGAGCCGCACCAGCTTTCGGCCTTACCGGCAGCGCTGGTGCTGGCTCTGTATACCGCCATTGCAGGCACAACCACCGGGGCGCTGCTGTTTGTGCGCGCTGTGGTGCTGGTCTGCAAAGCGGCCATGAGCGCGGTATTTTACCGCGATTTCAAGCAGACCATTGGCCGCCATGGGGCGCTGCTGAGCGCGGTGGTGCTGTTTGTCTACACCCCCAAGTGGTTCCTGGGGCCGGATTATATCAGCCAGCAGTTCCACTTCACCGTGGCGGCATTTTTGTGCTTTTACCATTATTACACCCATGGTTTCCGCCGCCCATGGCTGGTAGTGCTGGGGGCGGTGTGCGCCTGCTTCAGCTTTCTGGCGTTCCCGCAAAGCGCGCTGGCGGCAGCGGTACTCTTTATCGGCATGGTGTTGCTGGGCCGCCGCGGCAAGGAGCCGACGATCTGTAAGATCCCCCGCGGCGCGGTGCTGTTTGTGCTGGGCTGTATGGCCTGCGCGGCAGCGTTTCTGGCGTATGTGCTGCCCGGCATGGGGCTTACCGCGTTTTTGCAGCGCGTCAGCCTGATCCTGAACGACCCGCAGTATGATTTTACCACAAGCCAGCGGCTGGCCCTGTTGGCAAGCCAGGCACTGAACACCGCCAAATTCCTGGCAAAGCCGCTGGCCGCCAGCGTGGTGCTCTGTCTGCTGTGGTGGGCCAAAACCCGCCAAAAACGGGATTGGATCGGCCTTGCCCTGAACCTTTGGGCTATTCTGGCAGCCCTGCTCTGCGCGGTGCGTGTTGTGGCGGACTCCAGCTCCGATGAGCGCTACTTTATGCCGGCGCTGGTGCTGGCGGCGGCCTGGGCGTTCCGCAAGGGGCGCGGCACAGCGCGGGAGCCGCTGTTCTGGCTGGGCTTTCTGCCGGGCATGGCGGCGTATGCGTTCATTCTGCGCTCTACGCTGCTGGGCTTTTCGGCGACCTTTATGTATCTGACCTGGCCCGCGCTCTGCGGCTGCTTTGCCATGTTGGCGTGCAGGCAGGAGAATCCGGAGCAGGGAAAACTGCCCCAGGGCCAGTGTGTGCTGGCGGTGCTGCTGGTATTTTTGCTGGTGTGCCGGTTCTGGTGCGTTCTGGTAACGGGTTGGAAGCCTGCCAATGTGGCAACAGCTAACCTGAAGCAGATCACCGCAGGCCCCGCCGCAGGGACCTGGGCGGACGAAAAAGCCGCCGATATGCAGATGGCCCTGTACGAAGCGCTGGAACCCTTTGCGGGCAAGCAGGTGCTGCAGGCTATTGGCGAGCAGCACGGCCTTGGCTTTATGATGGCGGGAGGAACCTTGACCATCGGTCAGGCGTCCGTCATCTCCGGTACCGACAGCGACCCGCGGTTCATCCAGTATTATGAGGAACTGCCCGAGAAGCGTCCCGATGTGATTCTGTATGATGAAGCCGAAGTGCGCGATATGGCCGCGTTCCATGCCTGGATCGAAGAAAACTTTACCATCACCGCCCGCTACCCCGTCACCCACGGCACCGCCCACCTGCAGGTGCTGGTAGTTGATTGAGCTTTCCACAAGCACAGGAAAAAATGTGGAAAGTTTGCGGGCATTTGCAAGGGAAACGACCCCACTATTATTTTTGAGCCGCGCGCCGCGCGGCGGTCCACCAACATTATTCTTTATTCTCTATTCATTATTCATTCAAATCGCATGATTCGCCTGGCAATCATGCGATTTCGTTTGACCCCCCGCCCCAAATATAGTATTCTATAATCAATCAAAATATCTTGTTCAGGAGGCTTACCCTATGCCGGAACGCTTTCTTGTTTTTATCCCTGCCTATAACTGTGAAAAACAGGTGCCCCGTGTGCTGAACCAGCTGCTGGACCGTCAGGTGGCCGCTATGGTCACCGAGTGCATCGTGGTCAATAACCGCTCCACCGACGGCACCGAAGCCGCCGTGCAAAGCTGGATGCAGGCCCACCCGCAGGCCCCGGTTCGCCTGCTGCGCAACGACCAGAACTATGGCCTGGGCGGCAGCCATAAAGTGGCATTCCAGTACGCCGTTCAGCATAACTTCGACTACCTGATTGTGCTGCATGGCGACGACCAGGGCGATATCCGCGATGTGCTGCCCCTGGTACACAGCGGCCGCCACCGTAAGTATGATTGCTGCCTTGGCTCCCGTTTTATGCCGGAAAGCCGCATCAAGGGCTACAGCACTCTGCGTGTGGTGGGCAACTATGGCTTTAACTGGCTGTTCAGCCTGGTGGCCGGGCACAAAATCACCGACCTGGGCAGCGGCCTGAACCTGTACGCCGTGCCACCGCTGGCAAACGGTTATTATAAAAAATTTCCGGATACGTTGTATTTTAATGACTGCATGATCCTGGCCCTCTGCCACCTCAAGCAGAAAGTCCTTTTCTTCCCCATCAGCTGGCGGGAGGAAGACCAGGTATCCAACAACAAACTGACCAGCTTTGGCGTCAGCCTGCTCAAACTGTGCGGGCGCTACCTGAAAAACAAAAACGAGTTTGTAACCCGCGAATGGCGGGAAAAACCAATCGAAGAATATACAAGCACCATCATTGCTTCCAATCTGTAAAGGGGGATGTTGATTATGAAGGTTCTGGTAACGGGTGCTGCCGGGTTTATCGGCGGCCAGCTTATGCATGCATTGTGGAAAAACGGCCATACCGCCATTGGTGTGGATAACTACAGCTATGGCAGCGCCGATAACCTGCATTTTGACGACCATGATTTTTCCGCCGATGTCATCAAGATGGATATCCGCGATAAAGAGGGCATGAAAGCCCTGTTTGAGCAGGAAAAGTTTGATATCGTCTATAACATTGCGGGCATTGCCCCTCTGCCGGACTGCCAGAGCGACCCGGTGGAGGCCGTCAGCGTCAACACGCTGGGCCTTGTCAATGTGCTGGAAAACGCCCGCCGCACCGGCGTTAAGCATGTCATTCAGGCATCCACCAACGCGATGTACGAGAATGAAACCGAGTTCCCGACCGTGGAATCCAAGTTCAACCCGCCCACGCTGATCTATCCCAACACCAAATACTGCGGCGAGCGGTTCTGCCAGAGCTTTGCCGATACCTACGGCATGAACATCACCTGCCTGCGCTTTGCCAACGTTTACGGCCCGCACATTGACTGCCTGCGCAAGCAGCCGCCGTTTGTGGGCTATATGATCCGCGAGCTGTACTATGACCGCGTGCCGGAGTTCCACTCTGACGGCAACCAGCGCCGCGATTATATCTATGTGGATGACCTTATCGACCTGGCCATGCGCGTGTGGGATCAGCCGGGCTTTGATGCCGTCAACGTTTCCAGCAACAAGAACTATTCCGTCCGCGAACTGTACGCCACGGCCTGCGAGCTGATGGACAAGCAGATCGAAGCCAAATACTGCCCGTCCAGCCATTACTGGGCCAAGTACCCGGAGCTGTACGGCGGCGCTTACGGCATCAAGCCGGAAATTCTGGACCACGAGGTCAACAAGTATTCCCTGTGCGATAACACCCACGCCAAAGAGTGCTACGGTTGGGAACCGAAGATCGATATCCGCGAAGGCCTGCGCCGCGTGATCGAGAACGAGTGCGCCATGCTGGCTGCCCGCGATGCGAAAGGGGAATAACATGGCAAAGCTGCACCTTGTAATGCCGATGGCCGGGCGCGGCAGCCGCTTTTTTGAAAACGGCTTTGTGATGCCCAAGCCCCTGATTGAGATCAACGACCGCAAGTTTTTCTATTGGGCAACCCAGAGCATTGCCAAATTTGTGGACTGTGCCGATATCACCTTTGTGGTGCTGGAGGAGCATATCCGCGACCATGCCATTGACCGGGAAATCAAAACCTATTACCCCGATGCCAAAATCGTGGCCCTGCCCGAAGTGACGGAGGGCGCCGCCATCACCGCCCTGCGCGGGACGGAAAGCCTGCCGGACGATGAGCCGCTGCTCTTTAATGACTGCGACCACCTGTTCCTCTGCAAGCCGTTCAATGAGTTTTGCAAGGCGGGCGATTTTGCCAACGGCCCGGACGGCGCACTGCTGACCTTTGCCAGCGACTCCCCGGCCTACAGCTACCTGCAATATGGGGCCGACGGCAGGGTGTGCCACACGGTGGAAAAGCAGGTCGTCAGCCATGATGCCATCTGCGGGGCGTATTACTTCAAAAATAAGCAGCTCTATGCTTCCGCCTGTGCAGAGTACCTGCACCACTGCGATTATAAAGAATTTTTTGTTTCCGGCATTTACAACGTGCTGGCCGCCCGCGGGGCGGACCTGCGCGGATTTGCAACTGATCTGCACCTGCCCTTTGGCACCCCGGCGGAGTATGCCCAGGCGGAACAGGAAGCCAACAAGGCCGCGTTTGAAATGCTGATGTAAAATCCCACCAATAAACTAACTGATTCAGGTGACCGCCGATGCAACCTTTCGGAACCATTTTATTATTGCTGTTTTCCTCCGCGGCATTGGTGCTGCTGGGGCATGTGTTCCGCCTGCTCCGGTGGGAACAGTTCATCCGCATTTATGAATACCCCCAGCGCCGCAGCCTGCTGCGCGCCATGGCCGGGGGCTATGCCGTCAACTTTCTGCTGCCGTTCCATGTGGGCGATTTTCTGCGCGCCGCTCTGGCTGGCCGCAAAATGAAAACCGGAACAGGCTTTGCTTTTGCCACTGTCATCATGGATCGCTTTCTGGATGTGTGGGTGGTGGCGCTGCTGTTCGGCGGGTTCCGGCTGGCCGGGCTGGGCGGCGCTGCGGTTTTGGGCGCAACGCGGTATTATCTGGTTTTTGCGCTGCTGCTGGCCGCCGCCCTGGTGCTGGTGGTGCTGCTGAGGGACCTGCTCAAGCGGTGCTGCCTGGCCGTGTGCAGCATTTTCAATGATACCATCAAGCTGGACGGCCTTGTGTTCTGCTGGAGTCTCATCAATACCTTCAAGGATCTGCGCCGCGTCAACCTGTGGCGGCTGCTGCTCAATACGGTTCTCATGTGGGGGGCCTACCTTGCTTCTTACGCGGTGCTGGGGCAGGCAATCATTGCCTGCGGCGGCGCTGGCGGCAGCTTTGGCTTGGTGGAAGTGTTCAACATGCTGTTCGGCGTCAAGAGCGTGGATGTGACCAGCCTTGGCGTGGCGGGCTCCCTCGGTTTGAGCGATGCCGCCCGTGGGCTGGTGATCGCCTGGTTCCTGCTGCCGCTGGCGGTTATGTTTGCGGCACCTCTTTTGCCGGAACATCTGCGCGCCGCCCTGAACGGTGCAGCGGAGCCGATCGCCAACCGGGAAGCCGGGCAGGAAAACTACCTGAACCTGCTGCCCCAGGTGGACCCGCGGGACCGCGGCGCATTCCTCAACCAGTATTTCAGCCTGCAGAACAAAGCCTATGTGGCCAAGTTCATTGAGATCAACCAGAACATTACCATTTTGCAGGATTATTCCGCCGGTTCCAACGCAACTACCATGCTGTGTACCGATGGTGCCGCGACCTTTTACCGCAAATACGCCTTTGGCGCGGACGGTGCCAAACTGGCCGAACAGCTGGCTTGGCTGCGCCGCAATGCCGCCCGCCTGCCGCTGTGCGAAATTCTGCGCGAGGGCACCGGCGAAGGCTACTGCTGGTATGATATGACCTATTCCGGCAGCGCGGTGGGGCTGTTCCGCTATATCCATTCCAACCCGCCGGGAAAAAGCGCAGCCATCCTGCGCAGTGTGCTGCGGGCACTGGATGAACAGCTCTACCGCCCCACAGCCCGCCCGGCGGATCCCGAAAAAATAGAGGAATACCTGAACAAAAAGATGGATGCCAATCTGGAAAAGATCCGGGACGCCCGCATCCTGAAAGAACTGTGGAACTATGACCGCATCTGGATCAATGGCCGCAGCTACCGCAACCTGAAAGAGCTGGGCCGCCTGTTTGACCACAATGCGCTGCGTACCCTGTTTGCCGCAGACCCCGTGGCGGATATCCACGGCGATCTGACGGTGGAAAACATCATCTGCCGCACCGATGTGGAGAACCCCGATAAAGCGTGGTACATCATTGACCCCAACACCGGCAACCTGCACGACAGCCCCTACCTGGATTACGGCAAACTGCTGCAAAGCCTGCACGGCGGCTATGAGTTCATGATGATGACCCCGCGCTGCACTGTGCAGGAAAACCACATTGACTTCCAGCTGACCCGCTCCGCCGCCTATGATACGCTGTTTGAAGCGGTCTGCGATGACCTGCGTGCCCGCTGCGGCGCGGCGGGGCTGCACAGTATCCTGGCGCACGAGCTCATCCACTGGCTGCGCCTGATGCCCTACAAGCTCAACAAAGATAAAAAGCGTGCCCCCATGTTCTATGCTGGGCTTGTCATGGTGGCCAACGACCTAAACACATGGGAAAACGAGGGAAAATTTGATGAAAAAGCAAGGATTGATCGCCGTTGATCTGGACGGCACATTGATTGATACGGTTGCCGTCAACGCTGAAAGCTACCGCCGTGCGCTGGAGTCGTTCGGCTTTACGTTGGATTATGATTACTATGCCGCTTACTGCAACGGCAGGCATTACCGCGCCTTTTTGCAGCCGCTGATGGGCGGCAGCCCCTCTGCCGAGGATGTGGAGCGGGTGCATGACCTGAAAAAGCAGTATTACGCCGCCAACATGGACATAGCCCGCAAAAACGAGGCACTGTTTGTCATCTTGGAAGCCCTGCGCCCCACCCATTACCTGGCCGTGATTACCACAGGAAGCCGCCAGAACGCAACGGAAATGCTGGACCACTTTCACTGCACTGACTGGTTTGACCTGATCCTGACCCAGGAAGATGTGGTCAACAATAAGCCGGACCCGGAGGGCTACCTGAAAGCCATGGCCCACTTTGGCGTGGACGCCGCCCATACCATGATCTTTGAGGACAGCGCCACCGGCCTTGCCGCCGCCCGCGCCACCGGAGCCAGCGTGTTTGCGTGCAATCAGTTCTGACCTAAGGCAACACCGCACAATTCCCGCCTGACGGCTTAAGCACCGCTCCGGCGGCTGCGGCACGGCATCTGCGTTGCCAAAATGCTCGATAATGTCGGGTTGCGGTACCCGCATCGTGCTTCGGGGGCAAAAGCCCCTCGCACTCTGCGACCGCTGCCCCTGCTTCGGTTCGCTGTTTCCGCCACTGGCGGCGCTCACCTTTGCAGCATCCAGTATTATCTGCGCTTTTGGCCTAGCAGCTGCTGCACCTCGCTCGCCGTATCGGCACTTAGAATTATGCGGTATTGCCCTAAATCCATACAAACCAAAACACCCCGCCGCCCGGCGTTTGAACCGGATGGCGGGGTGTTGCTTATTGAATCAAATGGGGCGGGGGAAAGAGCTTACTGGTCCTCTTTCACAAAGCTGCGCACGGCATCGGCAATGGCGTCGGCGGTCAGGCCGTAATCGCGCAGAACCTCCCATGCGGGGCCGGAATGGCCGAATTTATCCTGCACACCAATGCGGCGCACGGGAGTGGGGGCCTTCTCGCTCAGCAGACTGCAAACAGCCTCGCCCAGGCCGCCGATCACGCTGTGCTCTTCCACCGTGATGATTTTGTGGCACTCGCGGGCAGCGCGCAGAACGATCTCTTCGTCCAGCGGCTTGATGGTGGGCATGTTGATCACGCGCACACTGATGGCATCCTGACGCTTCAGGGTGACAGCAGCCTTCAGAGCTTCGCTGGTCATCAGACCGGTGGAGATGATGGCCAGATCAAAACCGTCGCACAGAACCTCGCCCTTGCCGATTTCAAAAGTATAGTTATTGGCATCATGCAGGGAAGGGGTGGCCAGCCGGCTGAAACGCAGGTAAACGGGGCCCTTGTGGGCGTAAGCGGCGCGCACAGCGGCACGGGCTTCCAGATCGTCAGAGGGGCAGATCACGACCATGCCGGGGATGGTGCGCATCAGTGCAAAGTCCTCGCAGCACTGGTGGGAAGCACCGTCCTCGCCGACGGACAGGCCGCCGTGGGTGGCAGCAATCTTGACGTTCAGCTCGGGGTAACCGATGCTGTTGCGGATCTGCTCAAAAGCGCGGCCCGCAGCAAACATGGCAAACGAGGAAACAAAAGGCACATAGCCAAAGGTGGACATGCCGGCGGCTACACCGACCATGTTGCACTCGGCAATGCCGCAGTCAAAAAAGCGTTCAGAATATTTTTTTGCAAATACTGAGGTACGGGTCGAAGCGGACAAATCCGCATCAAATACCACGATATCGTCATGGCCTGCATCGGCCAGTTCCAGCAGCGCAGCACCGTAGCTGTCGCGCGTGGCAATGCTCTTGTTATCAGCCATTGATCCGTTCAGCCTCCTTTTCCATCACTTCATAGCTGGCGCGCAGCTCGGCCATCGCCTTGTCATACTCGGCATCGTTGGGGGCTTTGCCGTGCCAATCCACAGCGTTCTCCATAAAGCTCACGCCCAGGCCCTTGGTGGTGTGCAGCAGGAAGCAGGTCGGCTTGCCGGAACCATGGGAGCGGTCAAACAAGATGAATGCCTGCTCCAGATCAGCCAGGCTGTTGCCGTTGCAGATGATGGTGTTAAAGCCGAAGGCATCCATCTTCTGGTCCAGCGGTTCGCTGTTCATGACCTTGGCGGTGGGGCCGTCGATCTGCAGGCCGTTCACGTCGATCATGATGCAGAGGTTATCCAGCTTATAGTGGTTGGCAAACATAAATGCTTCCCAGCACTCGCCCTCTTCGATCTCGCCGTCACCCAGCAGGGTGTACACGTTGACGTCGGGGTTCTTCATCTTGGCGGCCAGTGCCATGCCGGCTGCGGCGGAAACACCCTGGCCCAGGCTGCCGGTGCTCATATCAACACCGGGAACCGTATTCATGTTGGGGTGGCCCTGCAAGTAGCTGCCGGAGCGGCGCAGGGTAGGCAGGTCAGCCACGGGGAAGAACCCGCGCTCTGCCAGCACCGAGTACAGACCCGGTGCTGCATGGCCCTTGGAAAGCACAAAACGGTCACGGTCAGGGTCCTGCGGGTTCTGCGGATCGATCTGCATTTCCTTAAAGTATAAGTAAGTCAGCACATCAGCAGCAGAAAGGCTGCCGCCCGGGTGCCCGCTTTTGCCGCCATGGGTCGCTTCAATAATGCCCATGCGCACGCGGGTCGCAGTCATTTTTAACTGCAGCATCTCTTGCTTTGTCATATCCGTATTCCTCCAGCCGGGTGCAGCTGCACCCGTATTATCTACTATTATATTATACACGCCCTGCAAAAGGACGCAATAATTTTGTAAAAATAAAACGGCAGATATTTTGATACAGTATAGCATAAAAAGCTACAGTTTTCCAGTGAAAAAACTGGAAAACGCTGTCAAATATTATCAGTTTGCCGCGCATGGATAAAGTTTTGGTGCAACTGCTGAATTTTCTGTACGCAGCATGGGCGAAATTTTACACTGCCTGCCCTTGTAAGCTGCTCCAAAAGATGGCACAATAAAAAATAAGGCTATTTTTAGCCGGCCGGAAAAGGGGGCAACAACATGGCAAACGGCATTTATATCCAGGCGGAGTACCGTGGAAAATTGATCCGCAAAATTGTCTGTAACGGCGAAGAACGCTGGTTTATCGGCTCAGATTGTGCAGTCACCTACCTGACCCTGCAGGCATGCAAAGCCGCCATTGACGCTTTGACGGTGTGAACAGCGCAGACAGGACGGTACCGCATGTCATAACTTGGCATGCCAAAATATTCTGCGGAGGCCGTAGGTACGCACATTGTGTGTCCAACAACCTGATGATGCAGCGGCTTTTCCGGGAAACAGCATACACGGAGAAAGACTGCAGGCGAACAATGTTCGCCCCGACAGAGCATTCTTTGACACACTGCGACGATAAAACACCACACTTTACCGCTTTACAATCCTGAAAAAAGCTGGTAAAGTAAATATGGTACAATGATACCATCTACCCTTTTGCCTGCTTGTGCGCATTTGGCAGGCGGGGACGGAATGATAAAACGGAGAAAAAGCGAGGTTAGAACAAGTGTTCAAGATCGTTAAAAAGCGGGAATTGAACCCCACAGTGACCGAAATGGTCATTGAAGCACCGCTGATCGCTAAAAAGGCGAAAGCGGGCCAGTTCATCATCATCCGCGCCAAGGAGGATTCTGAACGCATCCCCCTGACGATTGCCCATTATGATGCCGCAGCAGGCACTGTGGCTATCATTTTCCAGATCGTCGGCGCAGGCACCATGCAGCTGAACTCCCTCAAAGAGGGCGAGTATGTGCATGACTTTGTCGGCCCGCTGGGCAAAGCAACTGAAATTGAAGGGCTCAAAAATGTCTGCGTGGTCGGCGGCGGCGTCGGCTGCGCCATTGCCCTGCCCGTTGCCCAGGCCCTCAAGGCCCAGGGCACCAAGGTTACCGGCATCATCGGCTTCCGTAATAAGGACCTTGTCATCCTGGAAGACGAATTCCGCGCCTGCTGTGACGAGCTGATCATCATGTCCGATGACGGCTCTTACGGCCAGAAGGGCGTTGTGACGATGCCGCTGGAAGAAAAGATCAAGGCTGGCGCCAACTTTGACGAGGTCATCACCATCGGACCGCTGATCATGATGAAGTTCGTTGTCAAGACCACCAAGCCTTATAACGTTAAGACCGTTGTTTCCATGAATCCCATCATGGTGGACGGCACCGGCATGTGCGGCGGCTGCCGCCTGACTGTGGGCGGCAAAACCAAGTTTGCCTGTGTGGATGGCCCCGATTTCGACGGTTTTGAAGTCGATTTTGATGAAGCCATGCACCGCGGCACCATGTACCGCGATTTTGAAGCCCACGCGCGGGAAGCGGAATGCAACCTGCTGAAAAAGGAGGTTGAGTAACATGCCGAATATGGACCCGAAAAAATGCCCCATGCCCAGCCAGGACCCCAACGTCCGCAACAAAAACTTTAAGGAAGTTGCCCTGGGCTATACCGCTGAAATGGCTGTGAACGAAGCCAAGCGCTGCCTGCAGTGCAAAAAGCCCGCCTGCCGCACCGGCTGCCCTGTTCAGATCGATATTCCCGCCTTTATTGCCGAAGTGGCAAAAGGCGACTTTGAAGCTGCTTACCAAGTCATCGCAAAGTCCAGCGCGCTGCCCGCTGTCTGTGGCCGTGTCTGCCCGCAGGAGAACCAGTGCGAGGGCAAGTGCGTGCGCGGCATCAAGGGTGAACCCGTCGGCATTGGCCGCCTGGAGCGCTTTGTGGCTGACTGGCACCGTGAAAACGTCCACACCCCGGCTGCCAAGCCGGAGCCGAACGGCCATAAGGTGGCAGTTATCGGTGCAGGTCCTTCCGGCCTGACCGTTGCCGGCGACCTGGCCAAGCTGGGCTATAAGGTTACCGTATACGAAGCCCTGCACGTTGCAGGCGGCGTTCTGATGTACGGCATTCCGGAGTTCCGTCTGCCCAAGGATATTGTGCAGCACGAAGTGGAAGGCCTGAAAGAGCTGGGTGTTGATATTGAGTGCAACATGGTCATCGGCAAGGTGCTGACCGTTGACGAGCTGATGAACGACTATGGCTTTGAGGCAATCTATATCGCTTCCGGCGCCGGTCTGCCCCGCTTTATGGGCATCCCCGGCGAGAGCCTGAAGGGCGTTTACTCTGCTAACGAGTACCTGACCCGCGTGAACCTGATGAAAGCATACCAGCCCGGCAGCCGCACCCCCATCATGAAGAGCCGTGCCGTTGCCGTTGTGGGCGGCGGCAACGTCGCCATGGACGCAGCCCGCTGCGCCAAGCGTCTGGGTGCCGAGCAGGTGTACATTGTATACCGCCGCGGCATGGCCGAACTGCCTGCCCGTAAGGAAGAAGTCGAGCATGCCGAGGAAGAGGGCATCATCTTCAAGACACTGACCAACCCGGTCGAGGTTCTGGGCGATGAAAACGGCTGCGTGAAGGGCATGACCTGCGTGGAGATGGAGCTGGGTGAACCTGATGCTTCCGGCCGCCGCCGCCCCATCGTCAAGGAGGGCAGCGAGTTTGAGCTGGATGTGGATACCATGATCATGGCTCTGGGCACCAGCCCCAACCCGCTGATCCGTTCCACTACCCCCGGCCTGGATACCGATAAGCACGGCTGTATCATCACCGATGGCCCCGATGGCCTGACCAGCCGCCCGTTCGTCTATGCCGGCGGCGATGCTGTTACCGGTGCCGCTACCGTCATTCTGGCTATGGGCGCCGGTAAGGAAGCCGCCAAGGCCATTGACGAAGCCATCAAGGCAAAAGAACAGGCATAACTGAATAAAGGCAACACCGCACAATTCCCGCCTTGCGGCTTAAGCACCGCTCCGGC
>ERZ1673748.1633-NODE-1633-length-20354-cov-15.153702_pt1 | contig 20354 bp, 17 predicted proteins | sample MGYA00580196_ERZ1673748 | MGnify/ENA primary metagenome ERZ1673748 (study PRJEB41218, sample SAMN15661796) | gut metagenome | host: Homo sapiens | place: Canada: London | collected 2015-08-20/2019-03-30 | study: EMG produced TPA metagenomics assembly of...
CGCAGCCGCCGGAGCGGTGCTTAAGCCGTCAGGCGGGAATTGTGCGGTGTTGCCAAAGAATAATTTTGGTGGACCGCGGTGCTGCGCACCGCTCAAAATAAGGCCTGCGGCCCTGCCCTGCCAAAAAACTCTTAACTCCTACCTGTTTAATACATTCTCTGCTGCCCATCCACCTCGTCGGCGTCTTCGGCACGCAGGTGTTTGGGGACGGGCATGTTCAGATGCTCATAGGCCAGGCGGGTCACGCAGCGGCCGCGGGGGGTGCGGGTCAGCATACCCATCTGCATCAGGTAGGGTTCGCACACATCTTCCAGTGTTACACTTTCCTCACCAAGGTTGGCCGCCAGGGTATCCAGGCCCACTGGACCGCCGCCGTACAGCTCAATGATGGCACGCAGCACGCTGCGGTCCAGTTCATCCAGGCCCAGCTCGTCAATATCCATCTGGCGGCGGGCTGCCACAGCAGTGGGGCCGTCGATTGCCCCATCGCCCTCCACGGTGGCAAAGTCACGCACGCGCTTGAGCAGGCGGTTTGCAATACGCGGGGTGCCGCGGGCGCATTTGGCCAGCTCCAGCGCACCGGGGCGGTCGATGGGGATATTCAAAATGCCCGCGCTGCGCATGATGATGGTAGCCAGTTCATCCGGGCTGTAGGGTTCCAGCTTGAGCAGAATGCCAAAGCGGTCACGCAGGGGCCCGGTCAGCTGGCCCGCGCGGGTGGTTGCGCCCACCAGGGTGAACCGCGGCAGGTTGATGCGGATGCTTTGGGCGCTGGGGCCCTTGCCGATCATGATATCCAGCGCGTAATCCTCCAGTGCGGGGTACAACACTTCTTCCACCTGGCGGGAAAGGCGATGGATCTCATCAATGAACAGGATATCGCCCTCCTGCAAATTGGTCAGCAGGGCGGCAAGATCGCCGGGCTTTTCGATGGCCGGGCCGGAGGTAATGCGGATCTGCACGCCCATCTCCTGCGCCACAATGCCGGCCAACGTTGTTTTGCCAAGGCCCGGCGGGCCGTACAGCAGAATATGGTCCATTGGTTCCCCGCGCTGCTGGGCGGCGCGCAGGTAAATGCGCAGATTGTTTTTGGCCTTTTCCTGACCGATATAATCATCCAGCGTTTTGGGGCGCAGGCTGACTTCCTCGGCGGCATCGGCCGGGGCGGCGTCCGGGCTGACCAGGCGGCTGGGATCCACCGTATATTCCGTATTTTGGCTCATTCAGGTCACTCCTTTACGCACGCGAAAGCCCGCGCAGTGCAATTTTGATAATATCCTGCACCGGCAGGGTTTCGTCGATGCGGGCCACAGCCGCAGCAGCATCCGAGGTGTTGTACCCCAGCGCCACCAGCGCGGCCACAGCCTGGGCGGGTGCGCTGGACGGAGCCGGCGCTGCTGCGGCGGCCCCGCCGCCAAAGCCAGTGCCGTCCGCCAGGCCCTTGCCCACTTTGTCTTTCAGTTCCAGAGCAATACGCTGGGCCAGCTTGGGGCCAACGCCGTTCGCCTTGGTAAACGCCTTGTGGTCCCCGCTGGACGCCGCCAGTGCCACACGCTCCGGCGTCATGATGGACAAAATGGCCAGCCCGGCCTTGGGGCCAACGCCGCTCACGCTGGTCAGCATCTTGAAGCAGCTGCGCTGCTCCTCGGTGGCAAAGCCGTACAGCGAAACATCGTTTTCGGTCACGTTCATCACAGTATACACCGTGCCTTCCCGTCCGGGGGCAGGCAGACTTTCGGCTGTGGTCAAGGGCACCTGCACCGCATAGCCTACACCAGCGCAGCTGATGACCACGGTATCCAGTGTTTTCTTTAAGATTTTTCCGGTCAGCGAATAAATCATCGTTCGTTCCTATTTCTTATCCAAGATATATCTAAAATGTGCTCTTACACCATTATGATTCTATGTTGCCGTGCGCCGGGTTATTTGCCCTGCGGCCCTTATCTTGGGGCGGTGCCCATCAGGCGGCTGCGGGAGCAGTGACAGTGCGCTACGGCCATGGCCAGGGCGTCCGCTGTATCGTCCGGCTTGGGGATGGTTTGCAGGTGCAGCATGATGCGGGTCATTTCCTGGATCTGCTTTTTTACCGCCTTGCCATACCCGGTCACAGCCTGCTTGACCTGCATGGGGGTGTACTCATAAATTGGTACGCCGCACTGCGCGGCAGCCAGCAAAATCACCCCGCGGGCTTCCGCCACGCCGATGACGGTCGTCTGGTTATGCTGGTAGTACAGCTTTTCAATGGAGAGTGCTTCCGGCTGATAGCGGGTACAGATATCCTTGATGCCGTCATAAATTTCAATCAGGCGATGTTCAAACGGCGTGTCCTTATCGGTACACACTGCGCCGTAAGCGATGGGCGCAAAACGGTTGCCTGCATATTCCACAACGCCCCAGCCCACGATCGCATAGCCGGGGTCGATGCCCAAAACCCGCATAGTATCCCCTTTCCCTGTGTTTGAATCTATTCAGGAAACGCCGCACCGGCAAAAGGGTGCACTATCCCCATTTAACTGTATCAGTATACCACAAAGCCGTGTATGCGGCAAGGAAAAGCCCTTCCGCATTTGCAAATTTCTTTTGCGTTGGTGCGTTCAATTTCATGTATTTTCTGAATTTTTTCATTTTTTTCGAAAAAAGGGCTTGCTTTTTCTGCTTGGATTTGGTATAGTATACAAGTCGCAAGGACATGCGCGGTTAGCTCAGCTGGTAGAGCATCTGCTTGACGTGCAGGAGGTCACAGGTTCGAGTCCTGTACCGCGCACCATAGAAAACACCGTAGATTTGTTAAAATCTACGGTGTTTTCTTTTGTAAGTACACACTTTAGTACACATTTGCCTATTTTCTTTGCAAGTCGTGCACCAAATCCCTATACACGTCCGGTTTTGTTTCTTTTAGCGCATCCATAAATTCATCTAGCACGCACCAAACATGCCCAGCGTCAGCCTTAATTACAGTTTCCAAAAACTCACTCATTTTGTAGCCTTTCTAGTTTTCTCATCACGCCGTTGTACACTTTCGGATTTGCAACATCACCATTCTCCGATATTTCGGTGCAAACACTACATGGTATTGACATCTCCATGTCGTATGCCTTAAACCATCTACGTCTTTGTTATTTTTCATTTCAAAGATAAACCTCTCTGTTCCTAGAATGTGGTTGGCAAACCCACACTCTATTCTACGGGGAGGTTTCTCTTTGTCTAGGGCTAAAGCCGTTTTTATTCCACCAGCTTAGCTGGTGGTTGTCGCTCGCTCAAGCTACCCAACCACAAAAACAGCCTTCGGCGTTTGCCGAAGGCTGTTTTTAAATAATTCAAAGCTCTATCACTTTACACTTATCAGTTCAGCTTCTTGCGGTTGATGAACAGGTAAGCGGCAGCGCCGCCCAGTGCGGCAACCAGAACGATGGCCAGACCTGCAACAGAGTTGCTGTTGGTGCTGGAAACGCCGGTCTGCGGGATGATCTTGCTGGAGTTATCAGCGGGGGTGTTGGACTTGGTAACATCCGGGGTGTTGGTCGGAGTATTGTCCGGGGTATTGGTTTCCTCAGTCGGGGTGTTTGCCGGAGTATTGGTCGGAGTGGTCTCCGGGATAACCGGGGTGGTCGGGGTCACGACCGGAGTGGTCGGAGTAGGCTCGACCGGAGTGGTCGGAGTAGGCTCGACCGGAGTGGTCGGAGTAGGCTCGACCGGAGTGGTCGGGGTAGGCTCAACCGGAGTGGTCGGGGTAGGCTCAACCGGAGTGGTCGGGGTAGGCTCGACCGGAGTGGTCGGAGTAGGCTCTACCGGCTTCGGAGCTTCCATAAAGATGGGGTACAGGTAGATACCGCCTACCAGGCTGCCAACCGGGAATGCACCAAGGCCGCTGGTGCCCAGTTCAGTAGCATCGGCGCCCAGGACAAAGTGCTCTTTGCCCCAAACGTCCCAGCCCTTGAACTCCCAGCCCTCGTTTGCGATAACGGTGGGCAGAGTGATCGGAGTCTCCTCAAACTCGGCACGGTTCAGATAATTCAGGGCAACATTGTCGGGATCGCTCTCGAAATGGCCCTTGGTGGTGTCCATAAAAATGGTAACATCCACCACGCGCACAGAGGAAGCGCTGTCTTCGCTTGCAGCTTCGTCAGCGGTGTTGTCCTGTGCAGCCTCCTCCACTACCGCGGGTGCAGCAGCTTCCTCGGTGGTCTCGGTTTCTGCATACGCCGATACAGGCAGACAAACTGCCAAGGCAACAGCCGTAACCAGCGTAAGCAGACGCGAAAACCTGCTCGTCTTTTGCATAATTTTTACTCCCTTTCCAAAATTATATCCCAAACGCAAAGGTACGGATTGCTGTTGCCTTTGTGCCCAGAATTCAAATAAAGATTTTACGCCCCGGCCGGCCAGCGGGCTGGAAGCAGCGGGTCCGGATTGACGGTAACTTCATCCGCCGTCAGCGTTTCCCCGTCCCGCAGCGGGCGTGCCATAATCAGCAGGCGGGCATCCGACATTTCATAGGTACAGGTACACAATGTCAAAAGCCGTTCGTCTGCGCGGGCATAATCGCCCGTGGTATAAAACGCGCGCTTGGCCACTTCATCCAGGTATTCCTGCTCTGCCGCATCATCGGCAAAGTTCACATACTGGTTAAAGTGGAACACATCGCCATCGCTTTCGCGCGTGGTAATTGCATAAACTGCCACGATCTTGTAGTACTGGCCACCGTTCAGGCTGTCCAGCTCAATGACCGGGTGTTCCTGATAATATTCCGGCTCGCGGTAATTTTGCAGGCTGGAAAACCGCACCGTATCCCCCACGCCCATGTTGTGGCCGTACAGGATCAAATGGCGGCTTTGCTGGATATCGCACTCATAATCCAGGTACGGCAGGCCCAGGTCATCCCAGTTGCCATCCAGGTCGTGCTTTAAGTAGTAGCTGTTGTCCCCTTCTCTTTGCATCACCGGCAGGTCAACATCGGTATCATCGATCTTGATCCAGCCGATCACTTCGGGGTTACGCTTCAGCAGTGCGGTAAAATTCCGCGGTTCCGGGGTAACGGCGGGCTGCACGGTGGGGGCCGCGGTAACCTGCGGCTCCGGCGTCTGCTCTGGTTCTGCAGTCTGCACCACCGGCGGGCTCTCGCTCACCATCTTGCGCTGCTGCAGCCAGTTGGGCAGTTGCAGTGCCGCCATAGCAATCAACGCCGCCGCCATACCGGAGCAAAACACCCCTGCAAGAATGCGCGACTGCTGGCTCACAGAGCTGCCTCCACAAAGTAGGCATCGCCTTTGCTGCCATCGGTCTTGTATTCCTGATACGCAATGGTGCAGCTGGTGCTGCCATCGGGGATTTCAGCCATCAGCCAGTCGCTGCGCTCCTGGCCGGGGGTCAGCTCATAAGCATACGGCATCATGGTATCATCCACTGCGTTCAGGCAGGTGCCGTAATCGCTGTCGCCCTCGCCCCACTGGATTTGGAAATCCTGCAGGAACATCGTGTAGGTCTGGCTGCTGGTGTTCTTGATGTTCAGGCGCATGCGCACCAGGCATTCGCCGTCCGGGATATCAATGCCGGGGTAGCTTTCCACCAGGCTGACATCCGTAATGGAAAAGTCAAACAGTGCCGTGCTGACCGTTTCGCCTGCCGTATTGTTATGTGCGTTTGTTTTACCGCAGGCGGTCAGCAGCAATGCCATACCCAGCACAGCTGCAAGGCCCGGCGCTGCCAAAGTCCGTCTCATGCTATGTTCTCCTACTTTTCCGTGTTGCCATTGCACAAGTATTTAATATCTGTTCAACGTTAAAAATACAGGGCAATGTACAGCTATCATATTATCACGCCGCGCTTGTTTTGTCAATCAAAAAAGCACGGTCTTCTGCAGTCTGTTTTGTCATTTTTGTTGTTGAGCTGATGTTGTGTAGGGGTAGTATAACTGCGCGGCGGCATGTTTTATGCATTGGCAGCGTTTCTCTGCGGCGGCCAGAGGGCTGGCTGTTCCACCGGTCGTTTTTCTGTTTGGTACACATGATACCTTGCTCTGTAGGGAGCTGTCTTGACCATTCCGGAGCTTTGGCACATCTGCCATAATGAGATTTGCCGCAAGGTTTGTCTGCGGTGTCGGGGACGCTGCTCCCCTACTGTGGGGCAAGGTATATCACACATTTTTATTGTACGGTCGGGCCGCCTTCAGTGGGGGGCGGGTGCCCCACCCTACCATACAAAAAGCTGCACAGCGTTTGGGCTGTGCAGCTTCATCAAAATTATCGTTTTGTCAGCAGGAGCTTATTCCGTACCTGAACTATCCTGCGCATCCCCACCGGTATCCCCGGTATCAGCTTCAGGTTCGCTCTGGGCATCGGTCTGGTCGTCCGCCGTGCTGTCCGGTTCAGCGGTGCCGTCGGCGGTATCACCTGTGGGATTGCCGGTATCGGGCACGGTGGAATCCAGGTTGTTCTGCACCAACTCCTGCGGGTCACCGGAATCGGTAGTCGGGGCTGCGGTCGAAGCAGACACTTCGGGCTGCATATCGCTTTCCTGCAATGCACTCAGATACCACTTACGGCCCTCGCCGCGGGTGAACACATAGTCCATATACTTGGTCGGCTCCGTGGGGGCGGTCAGGTTGATCTCGCCGCTGGAGCTATTGTTGATGGTGGGGATATAGCCAACCGTCACATAGGTCTTGCCGCTCTGGGTGGAAATCTTTTCCACTTCCGGGGTATACATAGCCACCATGCTGGTAACAGGAACCAGATAGCCCTGCTTTTCCTCGTCATAGGTATAATTGAACTCTTCGGTCTGGAAAGAGCCATCGGTGATCTTGTAATCCGGGCCAAGCAGGTTGGTCAGGTAGGTGTCAACTTCCAGTTTGGGCAGAATGATGGAGCCGGTTTCGCTGTCGCGCTCATAGTCGCTCAGGCCGTTATCCCGCTTTTGGATCTGGTACACGGCGCCCCAGATGGCAGCCTGTAAAAACTCCGACTGATCCACCTTGCTCACATCGTCAAACGGCATAGTGTCAAACATGACAAGACCGTACAGACGGTCGGCATAGCTCTGGCGGCGTTCGGTATCATCCAACGCGCTGCGCAGCACGCCAACCACCCAGCTTAATACGGTAAACAGACCAATGATAATCAATACGATTGCCACTGCACCCACGATCTGGCGTGAAAAGCGGCGGTTATTGCGCAGTTGTTCTTCTCTGGAAATTGCCATTCAAAAAAACCTCAAGATCAATCAAGTAAAATAATAATTAAAAAATAATAAAGAATAATGGTGGTATGCGCGCCGTGCGCGCATGATTAAAATAGGCTCCGCACGCCGGGTTAGGCTTGATTGCTTACCAAAAGCAGCGCCCAATTTTTATAAGCTGTGCCGCAGGCACGGCGATTCACCTTCATTATTATTTATTCTTTATTCACTATTCTTTGTTCTGCTGTCACAAACAGCAGAACTAGTATACCACAAACGCCGCCGCTTTGCAAAGCGGCGGCGGGGTGTTTTGCAGAATTTAACAAATGTGCGGCAGCATTACTTGTTTTTGTACATCTGCTCGTAATACTTCTGGTAGTTGCCGCTGGTCACGTGGTCCATCCACTCTTCGTGGGCCAGGTACCAGTCAATGGTCAGCACAATGCCCTTCTCGAACGGGGTTTCGGGGTACCAGCCCAGATCGTTCTTGATCTTGGTGGGGTCAATGCCGTAACGGCGGTCATGGCCCAGGCGGTCCGCCACGTGCTTGATCAGCTCTTCGCTGATGCCCTCATCCTTCAGGCGGTCATGCAGCTGCTCGATGACAGTCTTGACGATGAAGATGTTGGGGCGCTCGTTATGGCCGCCGACATTGTAAACTTCGCCGTCCTTGCCGCCGTTGGCAACCATATCAATGGCTTTGCAGTGGTCCATGACATACAGCCAGTCACGGATCTGCATACCATCGCCGTAAACCGGCAGGGTCTTGTGGTGCTTGGCGTTGTTGATGAGCAGCGGAATCAGCTTTTCGGGGAACTGATACGGACCATAGTTGTTGGAGCAGCGGGTGATGTTGATGGGCATGCCATAAGTATCATGGAATGCTTTCACGAACATATCGGCGCTGGCTTTGGAAGCGGAGTACGGGCTGTGCGGGCACAGCGGGGTCGTTTCCATAAAGTAGCCTTCGGCGCCCAGGGCACCGTATACTTCATCGGTGGAAACCTGCAGGTACTTTTTGCCTTCCTTCCAGGTCTTGGCGTCGGCATCGTACCAGGCATCCTTGCAGCACTGCAGCAGATTGACGGTGCCCAGAACATTGGACTCAACAAAAATTTCCGGGTTGCGGATGCTGCGGTCAACGTGGCTTTCGGCAGCAAAGTTGATGACGTAATCCGGGTCATATTTGGCGATCAGGTCAGTGACAAGAGCCTTATCGCAGATATCGCCCTTAACAAAGATATGGCGGGCATCGTCCTTGATATCTTCCAGATTTTCCAGGTTGCCGGCATAGGTCAGCTTATCCAGGTTGACCAAGCGGATATCCTGGTATTTTTCCAGCATATAGTGGACAAAGTTGGAGCCAATAAAACCGGCACAGCCGGTAACAAGATAAGTTTTCATTTATTTACCATCCCAATTATTGAAAAAGTCCTGAATTGCATCTTTCCAGTCGCGCATATCATCGCCGACACTGCACCGCAGGGCGCGGTTTTCCAGTGCGCTCCATGCCGGGCGGTCTGCGGATTTGGGGTTCATCTCTTTATATTGTGCGCTGGTAACGGGCTTTACGGTGCACGGCAGGCCGGACAGGCGGATGATCTCGGATGCGAAATCATACCAGCTGCAAATGCCGCTGCCGGTGCAGTGGTAAATACCGTAATCATGGCTGACTGCCAGTTTTAAGATATGGTAGGCAAGATCCACCGCATTGGTGGGGTTGCCCAGCTGGTCGTTGACAACATTCAGGGTGTCATGCGTTTTGGCCAGGTTGACCATAGTTTTGACAAAGTTTTTGCCATAATAGCTGTACAGCCAAGCCGTGCGCACGATAAAGTGGCGGCGGCAGAACTGCTGCACATAGGTTTCGCCCAGCAGCTTGGTCTGGCCGTAGGCCGAAATGGGGGCGGGCAGGGCACTTTCATCCAACGCCACACCGCCGTTGGCTGTACCGGAGAATACATAGTCGGTAGAAATATGGATCAGGCGGGCATTGATCTTTTCGCATGCCAATGCCAGGTTGCGCGGGCCAAGGGCGTTGACGCGGTAAGCGGCATCGCGGTTGGTTTCGCAGCCATCCACGTTGGTAAAAGCAGCGCAGTTGATGACGGTATCCGGCTGGATGCGGCGGATATAGGTCACAGTGGCTTCGCGGTCGGTAATATCCAGCTCATCCACATCAACGGCGATCACCGTTGCTTTGCGCAGGCGCTCCGGCAGCGGGCCAAGGGCGCATTCTTCATCAGCCAGCTGTTTTTGCAGCTCGGTTCCAAGCTGTCCATGGCAGCCGGTAATCAGAATTTTCATCTTGTGCCTCTTTCTTTATACCGCATCAATATTTCAGGCGGTCATCGACAACATTGCGCAGATGCTGGCCATAGGGGCTTTTGCCATAGCGCTCGGCGCTTTCCAACAGTTTGCCGCGGTTGATCCAGCCGTATTTATAGGCGATCTCTTCCGGGGCGGAGATCTTGATGCCCTGGCGCTGTTCGATCATGCGCACAAAGTCGGCGGCTTCCACCAGGCTGTCCATCGTGCCGGTATCCAGCCAGGCATAGCCGCGGCCCAGCAGCTGCACATCCAGCTTGCCTTCCTGCAGGTACATCTCATTCAGGGTGGTAATTTCCAGTTCGCCGCGGGCGCTGGGCTTTACCTGTTTTGCCTTTTCGCACACATCTTTGCTGTAAAAATACAGGCCGGTAACCGCATAGTTGCTCTTGGGCTGTGCGGGCTTTTCTTCAATGGAAGTTGCCTGGCCGTTTTCGTCAAATGCCACCACACCGAAGCGTTCGGGATCGGTGACATAGTAGCCGAACACCGTGCTGCGGCCGGCTTCGGCGTTGGCGGCAGCGGACTTGAGCCGCTTGGAGAAACCTGCGCCGTAGAAAATATTATCGCCCAGTACCATAGCGCAGGGCTCACCGTTAATAAACTCTTCACCCAGGATAAAGGCCTGTGCCAGACCGTCCGGGGAGGGCTGCACTTTATATTGCAGGTGCAGGCCGTACTGGCTGCCATCCCCCAGCAGCGCTTCAAAGCGCGGCGTATCGGTTGGGGTGGAAATGATCAGGATATCCTGGATGCCTGCCAGCATCAGAGTAGACAGCGGGTAATAGATCATGGGCTTATCATACACAGGCAGAAGCTGCTTGGATGTGACCATGGTCAGCGGGTACAGGCGGGTACCAGCACCGCCGGCGAGGATGATACCTTTCATGATGACGCTCCTTTTCAGTGACCGCAGTTGCGGCGAACTATAGGCAGCGCCTATACCGCGCCGCCTGATTTGCCGTGCGTCACCGCCCATCCCACAGGGGCATAAATCCGCACAATTATTTTTTATTATATCGTATTCTATGCCCCTTGGCAAGAGGGAAAATTGAGGGAGCAGAGCCAACAAGATTTGCGAGGGAAAACGTAAAACACATTTGCCGCAAGGCCCCGGAACGGTCAAGACCGTTCCCTGCAAAACATTTTATAACGTACAACAAACATTATAAGCATTCGTAGGGGTTAAACATATGGCAGCATCCACGGGATACATCAATGCTTATACAAAATGCCGCACCCATACCAGGTGCGGCATCTGTTTTATTTGCTTTGGTTATTTCGCGTACTCGGTGGCGCGGCTTTCGCGGATCACGCTGACCTTGATCTGGCCGGGGTAATCCAGCTCGTCCTCGATCTTTTTGGCAACCTGGCGGGCCAGCAGGATGACCTGATCATCACCAACCTTATCCGGCTGGACCAGGATGCGAACCTCGCGGCCTGCCTGCACGGCGTAAGAGCTTTCAACGCCTTCAAAGCCGTTGCACAGGGCTTCCAGCGTTTCCAAACGCTTGATATAGCTTTCCATGTTTTCACGGCGGGCACCGGGGCGGGCTGCGCTGATGGCATCCGCTGCCATAATAATGAAGGCAAGCACCGTCTTGGGCTCCACATCGCCGTGGTGGGCTTCGATTGCATGAATAATCTGCGGGTTCTCGCGGTACTTCTTGCAGATATCCACACCGATCTGCACATGGCTGCCCTCGATCTCATGGTCAAGGGCCTTGCCGATATCATGCAGCAAGCCTGCACGGCGTGCCAGCTGAACGTTCACGCCAAGCTCGCCAGCCATCAGGCCGGCCAGCCATGCCACTTCCAGAGAATGGTTCAGCACATTCTGGCCATAGCTGGTGCGATACTTCAGGCGGCCGATCAGCTTGACCAAATCGGGATGCAGGCTGTGGATACCAAGGTCCATCACAGCCTTTTCGCCCTCGCGCTTCATCTGAATTTCCAGTTCGCGGCGGCACTTATCCACGGTCTCCTCAATGCGGGCCGGGTGGATACGGCCATCGGCGATCAGGCGCTCCAGGGCCATGCGGGCCACTTCACGGCGGGTCTGGTCAAAGCTGGAAAGGGTGATGGCTTCCGGCGTATCGTCAATAATGAGGTCACAGCCAGTGGCAGTTTCCAGAGCGCGGATGTTGCGGCCCTCGCGGCCAATGATGCGGCCCTTCATCTCGTCAGAGGGCAGCGGCACCACGCTGACGGTGGCTTCACTGGTGGCATCGGCTGCGCAGCGGGCAATGGCCTGGCCGACCAGCTCACGGGCGATGGCATCACATTCGTCCTTCATGTTAGCCTGATAGGCGCTGATCTTCATGGCCTTTTCGTGGGTCAGCTCATCGTCAATGTTCTTCAACAACACGGCGCGGGCATCTTCCTGGGTCATGGCGGCGATGGTTTCCAGCTTTTCGGTCTGGCGCAGCTTGAGCTGTTCCAGCTCGTCCAGGCGGGCTTCCACCAGTTCGCCGCGCTTTTTCAGGTCCTCTTCCTTGCGCTCCATGGCGGCGGTGCGCTTATCCAGCGCTTCCTCCTTTTGGTCCATGCGGCGTTCCTGGCGGCTGATCTCCGCGCGGCGGTCCTTGATTTCCTTGTCGGCGTCAGCTTTCAGCTTGAACGCCTCGTCTTTGGCCTCGATGATGGTTTCCTTGCGCTTCTGCTCGGCAGCCTTGATGGCATCGTTCACGATGCGTTTGGCTTCCTCTTCGGCAGAGCCGATCTTGGCTTCGGCGGTACGCTTCCGGTTTTCCCCGCCAAAATAATAACCAAGCGCCCCGCACACGGCAGCGGCAACGACAACCAGCACCCACATCAAAATTGGGGGCATGGCAGTTTCACTCCTTACAAAACTCAAATCAAATGCAGGAGGGTGCAGCACAAGCGGAACGCTTTTATTTCTGGCATACCTGAAAAGCCCGGGCAGCCCGCGCCTGTTTTATCTGGCAGCTACCATGGGTACACTGCCAGCATCTTACAGCGCAAGGGGCTGACCTTTGCGGTTCAAATACTGCCTGCGATATTCTATACAAAATGGGGCGATAATCCAAAGCATACCCAAAAGCGGATACACCTCAAGCCCCATATACACAAATAAAACGAAAAAACGCCAAATTTGCGGCGGTAAAACAAATATCTGAAAAGCGGCGTTCCCGATGGGCGACACCCTTAAGTCCTATTTAATATTGTAGCTACATTGCAGGAAATTGTCAAGGAATTGTTACAACACCGTGAACGTTCCCACCTGACGCACAAACACCGAAAAAACACAGGCAGGGCCTGCCTGCCAGCTTCAAAGCAGGGACCCTGTCTGTGTTCTTATGATGAATGGGGAATGGCGTTTTAACAGTCGCCGATGGCAAAGCAGGCCAGGCGCATATAGTCCTTCGGGCTGCTCACATTCAGCTCCAGCGTCAGGCTGCCATCCTGCTCATACATGCGGCGCAGCTGAGCGGTATTGTTCAGGTTCACGGGAGCACCGGCAATTTCTGCCGTCACACCTCCGCAGCAGGCGGCCAGCTCTGTCAAAAAGCCTTTCAGATTCATCGTTGTCAGTTTAAGCATCATCCGTACCTCCTGTTTTTCATTTCCGGCGCTGCCGGTTTGTTCTTACAGGTATGATGATACTGCATTTTTTCTTTATTTCCTAGCGTTTTACCGTCCCGTATTGGTAATATCCTGCCATTTGCTGCGGAACTGCGCCGGGGTGCAGCCGAATTTCTGGCGGAACACCTTGCCAAAGTAGCTCAGGCTGGCAAACCCGCAGTCCACGGCAATGGCGGTGATCTGCTGCCCGCTGCGCACCAGGCGGTCCGCCGCCATCTGCAGGCGGTAGCTCTGCAGGTAGTTCAGCGGGGTCACATGCAGGCACTGCTGGAAGGTACGGAACGCTTCCCGCTGGCTGCAAAAGCCTGCCGCGGCGATCTGCTCAATACGCAGCGGCTCGGCGTAATGTTCATGCACAAAGGCCAGCATCGCTTTGCACTTTTCATCGAACGCCGCCGCGCCGGGGCGGGCTTCGGGCCGGGGCAGCGCCAGCAGCCCCAGCCAGATCTCCCCCAGAGCTGCCCGCAGGCGCAGCTCGTAACCAAACTCGTTTTCATCCAGGGCAAAGGAATCCCGCAGCTTTTCCAGCAGAGCGGCCTGATCCGGGTCCGCCGGGTCCAGCGCCAGCAGTTCCAGGGCCGGGTTTGCTGTAATGGGGACAAGGTATTTCTGTTCAATGCGGCTGCCCACGCTGCCGCCCAGCAGGGACGGTTCAAACAGGTGGATCCAGCTCACCACACGGTCCCCCGGCAGGTTGCGGGTGCTGTGCAGCACATTGGCATTGACCAGCCCGCCGCTGCCGGGACCGAACGTCCGGGTGCCCTGCGGGGTCTCATACACCAGGCTGCCGCTGTACATATAAAACAGCTCCACTACCGGGTGCCAGTGCCACGGCACCATGCCGCCGTTATACTGCCCGGTCTCCGCCCAGGAGGCAATATACGGAAAATCCTCCGCAAAGCCCGGCAGGCGCTCCTGCCGGGTGCTGCCGCTCAGCTCGATTGTACGGATTGTTTTCATGCTGCACCTCCCCGTGCCTTACGGTTCGTTTTTTCCATCATATCACAGTTTTGGGCAAAGGTCATCTTTTGTTACGGTGTAAAATTTTGCGCCGCCCCCTTGACTTCCCCGCCGGGGTGGTATATAGTAAAGGCAACTTCATCCTGAATAAAACGTTGAGGCAGACAATACATGCTGGAACGCGCAAAAGAGAGAACCGCCGCCGAATTTGGCGTGGTGCAAGCGGTTTTGCAGGCGGGCAGCACAGTTACCACTGCCGAGTGCGAAGGCGAACCTTCGCCGGGGTAGCGCCCCGTTACCGGCGCTTACAAAACAGGGCTTTGGGCCTTTGTTTTACGAGTGGGATGCTTTGCCGCGTCCAATTCGGGTGGAACCGTGGAGTATGAATTTGTATGCTTCATCCCGTTTATGGTCAAGAATGGGATGGAGCATTTTTGTTTACCCAAAGGAGCGTTTACCAATGAAAATCATTTACAAAGACGGCACTGTTGCCGAATGCCCGAAAGAAGAAGAACTGCACGTTCTGCGCCATACGGCTGCCCACATTATGGCACAGGCCATCAAGCGCCTGTATCCGCAGGCCGACTTTGCCTTTGGCCCCGCTACCGAAAACGGCTTTTTCTATGATGTTGACCTGGGTGATACCAAACTGAGCGATGAAGACCTTGCCAACATTGAAAAGGAAATGAAGAAGATCTGCAAGGAAAACCTTGCCATCAAGCCGTTCATCCTGCCGCGCGATGAAGCTGTGAAGCTGATGACCGAGCGCCAGGAGCACTATAAGCTGGAGCATATGGACGACCTGGCCGATGAGACCGAGTTCAGCTTCTACCAGCAGGGCGAGTACGTTGATATGTGCATCGGACCCCACCTGACCTACACCAAGGCTCTGAAGGCGTTCAAGATCACCCAGCAGAGCGGCGCTTACTGGAAGAATGACAAAGAGAACAAGATGCTGACCCGCATCAACGGCGTTGCTTTCCGCAACCAGGAAGAGCTGGAAGCCTGGGAAAAGCAGCAGCAGGAAGCCCGCGAGCGCGACCACCGCAAGATCGGCAAGGAAATGCGCCTGTTCATGACCGACGACCTGGTTGGCCGCGGCCTGCCCATGTTCCTGCCCAACGGCTACATCATCTGGCAGCAGCTGGAAGATTACATCAAGGGCAAGGAGCGCGAGCGCGGCTACCTGCACGTTATGACCCCCTGCATCGGCACCGTGAACCTGTACAAGACTTCCGGCCACTGGGATCATTACCGTGAGAACATGTTCCCCGCCATGGAGATGGAGGGTGAAAGCTATGTTCTGCGCCCGATGAACTGCCCCCACCACATGATGATCTACGCCAACCGCCCGCACAGCTACCGCCAGCTGCCCATCCGCATTGGCGAAATTGCCCACGACTTCCGTTATGAGTCCAGCGGTACCCTGAAAGGCATTGAGCGCGGCCGTCATTTCTGCCAGAACGACGCCCACCTGTTCTGCACCCCGGAGCAGATCAAGAGCGAAGTTGCCAATGTCTGCAGCCTGATCTTTGATGTCTACAAGGATTTCAACATCACCGATTACCGCTGCGTGTTGTCCCTGCGTGACCCCGCCGACAAGAAGAAGTACCATGACGACGACGCCATGTGGAACCATGCCGAGAACGCTCTGCGCGAAGTTCTGACCGAGCTGGGCATCAACTTTACCGAGGAGATCGGCGAAGCTGCTTTCTATGGCCCGAAGCTGGACGTCAACGTCAAGCCCGCTGTCGGTGCAGAGTACACCCTGTCCACCTGCCAGCTGGACTTCTGCCTGCCTGCCAAGTTCCACCTGACCTACATCGATAAGGACGGCAGCGAGAAGACCCCCGTTGTGCTGCACCGTGCCATCCTGGGTTCTCTGGACCGCTTCATGGCTTATCTGATCGAAGAGACTAAGGGCCGCTTCCCCACCTGGCTGGCTCCCACCCAGGTCAAGGTTCTGCCCGTCAGCGAAAAGACGCTGGATTACGCCCGCACCGTTGCCGACAAGCTGACCGCTGCCGGTGTGCGCGTTGTGCTGGATGAATCCAATGAGAAGATCGGTTACAAGATCCGTGAAGCCCAGCAAGTTGACCGCGTGCCCTACATGCTGGTGCTGGGCGCTAAGGAGGCCGAGGCTGGCAACATCAGTGTGCGTGATCGCAAGGGCGAAACCACCACGCAGGAGCTGGATGCCTTCATCAACAATGTCGTGACCGAGATCAAGGAGCGCCGCTACAACTAAGCGTTCCGCGGTTCCACCGAGCTTTACAGCTCCCGATTGCTTCCAGTCGGGAGCTGTTTTGGTATCAGGCCCGCAGATCGTTCATCATCAAGGTTGTTTACCATTCTAAGGAGGTGCAGCATTGAAACGTAAGTTTTTGACCCTGATCGCCGCCGTGGCTGCCGCCATGGCGCTGGCGCTTTCGGCGGGTGCCGAAGCCGCCACGCCGGAAACTGCCGGCAGCCTGACCCCGCTGATGCCCATGTTTGATACCGCTGACACCGGCATTGCCGAATACTCCGGCGATATCGTCCAGGAAGACGCCGCAACGTATGACGCTTCTTATAACACCAATGAGGATGTTGCCGCCAACGAGCGGGATGTTTACAACTACCTGACCGGCACCATGGGCATGAACAGCGCCGCCGCCAGCGGCGTGATGGCCAGCATGTACCGCGAATCCCGTTTTTATGTGGACATTACCAATGACTACGGCACCGCATACGGCCTGTGCCAGTGGTACGGCGACCGCTGGACCAATTTGCAGAACTACTGCAACAACAACGGCCTGGACTGGCATACCCTGTATGGCCAGATGCGCTTTTTGGAATATGAGCTGAACAGCCTTTCCAGCCTGCGCTCTTACATGTATGGTATCAGCAATGATGCCGACGGTGCTTATCATGCTGGGTACGAATGGTGCCGCGTGTATGAACTGGGCGGCAACACCTCTGATACCACCCGCTGCGATTCCCGCGGAACGCTGGCGCGCGATACCTTCTGGCCCAAGTACCAGAACGGCAGCACCGGCGGCTATACCGGCTGGCGCAGCGAGAACGGCCGCGATTACTGGTACGAGAACGGCGTAAAGCAGGGCACCACCGGCCGCGGCAAAGAAATCTATGATGCCTCCAGCGATGCCTGGTACTGGCTGGATGCCGTGGACGGCGGCGCAAAAGCCGTGAACAAAGATGTCTACCAGGAATCGGACGGCGGCAAGTGGGTGCGCTATGATGAAAACGGCCACATGATCAAAGGCGAAAACTGCCAGAACGGCAACTGGTATTACTTTGAGCCTGTCACCGGTGCCATGATCCACGGCCCATGGACCCTGCCGGATGGCCGCAAGGTCTACTATGACCTGACTACCGGCATTATGCAGTACGGCAATGTGTCCATCAATGGCTCGCTGTATTACTTTGACCCGGTTTACGGCACAATGAAAAGCGGTGCTTTGACCAACTTCTGGGTCACAGACGGCAACGGCAAGAGCTTCTGGTATGAAAGCTGGGTGCGCCAGGGCTGGCAGCCGGGCAGCAGCAATTACCGCGGCAAGGAGATTTACGACCCCGCCAGCGGTGCCTGGTACTGGCTGGACAACGTACAGCAGGGTGCCAAGGCCACCAGCAAGGAAGTATACCAAGATTCCAACGGCGGCAAATGGGTGCGGTACGATGCCAACGGCCGCATGATCAAGGGCTGGTACACCCAGGACGGTAAAACCTGGTATTACGACCTGACCACCGGCGCCATGTACAAAGGCTGGCACACCATTGAGGGTTCCACCTACCATTTTGATGAAACCACCGGCGTGAAGGGGTAAATCAGATACAAATATAAGGCAACACCGCACAATTCCCGCCTGACGGCTTAAGCACCGCTCCGGCGGCTGCGGCACGGCATCTGCGTTGCCAAAATGCTCGATAAGACATCCAGTATTATCTGCGCTTTTGGCTTAGCAGCTGCCGCACCTCGCTCGCCGTATCGGCACTTAGAATTATGCGGTATTGCCATAAATAGTAAAACCGACCGCAGGGGCGAGCAGCATCGCCTTTGCGGTCGGTTTGGTTTTGGGGTGAAATGCACCCGCAGGGTGTGCGGCGGGCGATTGAATGAAATATTGGGCAAGGCCCGGCGTGCGGGACGATGCATCGCGCCCTACAGAGCGTTTATTGGTTGGTCGTGCACAACAAAATGCTCTGTAGGGAACGGTTTCGACCGTTCCGCAACTTTGCCGCATAGGCCATGCTATTGCTTGGTACAAGCCGTATCCAGGAACGTCAAAATCGTTTTCGAATACGCCCTCCACTTACTTTACAAAACTACCCTCCAGCGCCAGGTACTGGTCAAACAGCATGCGGCTGACACGGTTGCCGTAAATCACGCTGGGGTGGTCGTTTACTTCCAGCTTGTTGGCAAAGTCGGTGCACATCATTACCAGAACATAATCCCCGTAAGGCGTGTGGATCAGGCCGCCGTCATTGCGGCAGGCATCCATGGAGCCGCTTTTGCTGGCTACATAGATCAGATCTGGATCCGCGTGGGATTCTTCGGGGTCGGTGTAATACGGGGGGATGCTGCCCGCCAGCATGGTGTTGTAGTGCTGCTGGCGGAACACATTGCGCATGGCATCGCTGGCCTGGGGGCTGACCAGCTCGCCCTTTGCCAACAGGGCAAAAAAGCGGCCCATATCCCGCGGGGTAATGGTACCCAGCTTTTCGCTCCAGTTATCGCTGCGCAGGCTGCGGTGCAGCTTGGTGTGGGTGCAGCCAATGCTGCGGATAAACGCATTGATGGTCTCCAACCCCAGATAGTCGATCAGCATGTTGGTGGCAATGTTGTCGCTGACAACGATCATCAGGGTGGCAACATCGCGGGCGCGCAGCCTGGCACCTTCGCCTAAGGACCGGATCAGGCCGGAGCCGTCCACAAAATGCCGGGCTTCATAGGTCAGATCAGCATCCAGGCTGGCTTTGCCGGCTTCCGCCTGGGCGTACAGACAGCCCAGAATATAAATCTTGATCGTGGATGCCGATTCAAATTCATCATCAGCCCCACGCTCCACCACATGGCCATGCAGGTCATCTGCGTATACGCACATTTTGGCGTCCAGCCCGCACAGCTCTGCATCAATGCGGCGTTCCAAAGTCAATTCAGGATGCGGCATAACGGTTCTCCTTTTATTTTGGTAGCGTTACAGGTTCTCGCTGAAAAAGCGCACGGCGTTGCCGTAAAAAATCTTTTCCACCACACGCTCGGGGATCCCCTCTTTTTTCAGCCCCTCGGCCAGCTTGGGCATGTCCTGCGCACCGGCAATTTCCAGGTCGCCGTCAATGCCGTCAAAATCGCTGCCCAAGGCCAGGCAGTCCTCACCGGCCTTATCCATAATATAGCGGGCGTGGCGGGCCATATCGGTGATGCGGCTCCTGACCTGGCTGCGGTCGGGGTTTGTATCCAGGAAGGAAGCGCAGTAGTTCAGGCCAATCAGGCAGCCCTTTTCGCCCATGGCGGTCAGCATCTCGTCCGTCAGGTTGCGCACATGGGGGCAGCAGGCGCGCGCGTTGGAATGGCTGGCAACAAAAGGCCGCTTTGCCACCCGCAGAATATCCCAGATACCGGCATCCGATAGGTGAGAAACATCCACCAGCATATGCAGGCGCTGCATCTCCTCCACAAATTCTAAGCCTTTTTCGGTCAGGCCTCCGGTGGTGTTGGCCGGGCGGGGCCACATGTCATCGGTGCCGGGTACAATGTTGGGCTCGGCCAAGCCGTTCTTGAAGTTCCAGGTCAGGGTCATCATCCGCACGCCAAGGCGGTACAGATCCCGCAACGCACCCAGGCTGTCCAGGCAGGCACCACCTTCTTCAACGGTCAGCATCATGCCGCGCTTGCCGGAGGTGAGTAGCGTCTGGATGTCCGCCGCAGTGCGCACCTGCATCAGGTCATCGGGATACTGTTCCAGCAGGCGGTAGAAAATGTCGATTTCTTCCAGGCAGGCCAGCAGGGGGCTTTTTTCCCGTTCCGGTTCCAGGTGAACAAAGCAAGCCATACACTGCAGCAGATAGTCGCCCTGTTTCATGCGTTCCAGATCCATCATTAAATCATTGTGCAAAAAGCTCTTGGGCTTGCCTGCCTGCTGGGCATAGCGCAGCTCGGCCAGGGTATCACAGTGCATATCCCATACTTTCATAAAATCCCCTCCATGGTATACATTTTGTATTTATCTATGGCAATACCGCATAATTCTAAGTGCCGATACGGCGAGCGAGGTGCGGCAGCT
>ERZ1673748.1672-NODE-1672-length-19966-cov-35.844357_pt1 | contig 19966 bp, 19 predicted proteins | sample MGYA00580196_ERZ1673748 | MGnify/ENA primary metagenome ERZ1673748 (study PRJEB41218, sample SAMN15661796) | gut metagenome | host: Homo sapiens | place: Canada: London | collected 2015-08-20/2019-03-30 | study: EMG produced TPA metagenomics assembly of...
TGCATCATCTCCATCGTTAAAAATCTCAACAATTCCGTTTCCGGTATCAAGCATGATTCCTGCCTGCCATTCCCTTGTGACCGGGATTCCCAGAATGTTTTTGTAGAAATCTATTGTCTTTTCATATTCCTCTGTGCTGCTGCACTTCATAGATACGTGATGTATACCTTTTATTAAACTCATTGTTTTTCTCCCTTTAATTTTTTTGTGCTGTTTTGTGATTTATAGTGATTTCAGCTACTTTTTCCCGCAATTTTTCCGGCTTTTGGGCTGAATTTTAGGAGCTGTTTTGGAGATTTCTGCAGTTTCATCTACTTTTCCCACAATTTTTCCGGCTTTTGGGCTGAATTTTTGGTGCTGTTTTAAAAGTTTTAGGGATTACAGCTCCCCATGGTCTGCCTGCTATGCTATCAACCTATGGCTATTGTACATTATGCCAATTTAGTCCTACTTAGTAAAATGATGTGAGGGTCAAAAGGTATCCAATTCAAGATTCCTTAAATCATATTATATCTATAAAATTTTCTATTGTCCATATATACAGACGATTATGATTGCGACCCATTTTCAATTTTCACTTTTGTTTGAAATTGGGTAACTATTCTGCGCTGCTGATTCTAATGCGCTTGCGGCTCGCAGCTATGAAGGCACTGAACAGTTACGAAATTTGTTTGCAAATTCGTGCTTCTCAATTATACTATGATAACGTTTTCTAAATAACTATATCATTTACTTAAATGGGATGTAATCGTTGCTGTTCACACCGTTAGGTGTGAACAGTAATTATTATTTTCTTGTACTACCGGTAAAATATGCAAGTGATATGGTGTAGTTCGTTTAAACCTGTTATACTAGGATATATCAGAAAATAAGTACAATCTACAGGAGGATTATCATGATAATAAAAAACGGCATTGTAGCAGACCCTGCATCAGGTCTCTACGAACAGATGGATATACTTGTAAAAGATGGAAAAATAGTAAAAATAGCACCTGACATCTCATGTGCGTCAGATGCTGCTGCAACTGAAAAAGAAGAAATAATAGATGCATCCGGAATGATTGTCGGACCTGGACTTATCGACACACATGTGCATTTCCGTGATCCGGGCTTCACATACAAGGAGGATATCCACACCGGTTCCCTGGCTGCCGCAAAGGGTGGCTTCACAACTGTTGTATGCATGGCAAACACAAAGCCTACAGTGGACAATGTGGATACTCTAAAGGACAACCTCACACGTGGAAAGCAGGAAAAAATCCGCATGTATCAGGCCGCTGCAATATCGCACTCCCTCAAAGGACAGGATGATGTTGACATGGCAGCTTTAAAGGAAGCCGGAGCATGTGGCTTTACCGATGACGGCATCCCGCTTACAAATGCCGCTTTCTGCTACAGAGCCATGCAAAATGCTGCAAAGCTGGATATGCCGATAAGTCTCCATGAGGAGGACCCTGCATTTATCAAAAACAACGGCATCAACCACGGAAAAGTATCTGACGCTCTCGGTATCTACGGCTCACCATCCATCGCTGAGGAAGCCCTTGTCGCAAGAGACTGTCTGCTTGCGCTGCGCAGTGGCGCCGACGTTGTGATACAGCACATCAGCTCCGGTGTATCTGTTGATATAGTCCGCACCTACCAAAAGCTTGGTGCAAGGCTCCATGCCGAGGCCACTCCACATCACTTCACGCTGACTGAGGATGCTGTCTTAGAGCACGGCACCCTTGCCAAGATGAATCCGCCTCTGCGCACTGAAGCAGACCGTCAAAAGATTATAAAGGGACTTATCGATGGCACAATAGACCTTATCGCAACAGATCATGCGCCTCACAGCGCCGAGGAAAAATCAAAGCCTGTAACCGAAGCACCAAGCGGTATCATCGGTCTTGAGACATCTCTTGCTCTTGGTATCACAAGCCTTGTCAAACCGGGCCATCTGAGCATGCTTGAGCTTTTGGAAAAGATGACTATCAATCCTGCCAGGCTGTACCACATGCCTTACGGTACTATCTCAGAGGGTGCTGCTGCAGATTTTGTCATCTTTGATCCTGACGAAAAATGGGTACCATGCGAATATGCATCAAAGTCATCAAACACACCTTTTACCGGCATGGAACTGACCGGTAAGGTTAAGTACACCGTATGCGGTGGAAATGTGATTTATTCGGATAAATAAATTGTGTATGCACTATTAAAAAAGCAGATTGTGAACTCATGTGTTCACAATCTGCTTTTTTCTACTTCTCCACCAGCTCCAGGCAGTCTCCATAGTGCCTCTGCAGTGACTTTAAGTCCATAATCATCACATAAAATACTCTGCCATTGTGCACTAAATCCACTATCCTGCCATGGTCGAGCACTGAAATATATGTACCATCCGCCTTTCTCATATGAAAGAAACTATAATCATTTACGTTTCCTCCGTCAATCTGCGACCATATGCTTTTTTGACAGCTTTCCAGTTCATCCCGGCGTATCAGATTGCGGAAGCTCTTACCTGTATATGCAAGCAGCTCATCCATGTTTTTACAGCCTGTAAGTCTAAGCAGCTCATTGTTTGCAAGCAGGATCTCATCATTTTCTTTATCTGCCCTGTAAACAATGAACGCTCCCGGCATATTGTCAATAATATCCTTCACGGCAAATCCAAGCTTCGCACGGCTTTTTATACGCTCACCCTCACGGTATGCCATGCAGCCGTTCTTCCCACGCATTTTCACCTCATAAAGTGCCATATCCGCACACCGCATGAGCTGTGAACGGTCATCAGCCAAAACAGGATACTCCGCAAAGCCCAGTGAAATGGTAAATGTATGTTCTTCACCTTTACAATAAAATTTCCTGGTTTCTCCTGTAAACTTCTTAAGAAAAGGCTTAACCTCCTCTACCGTGCAATCCGGCATAAAAATGCTAAACTCATCGCCTCCGTTTCTGCCTAGTATAACATCCTTTGAAAAATATTGCTTCATGCTCTCTGCAAGCTTCTGCAGTGCACCATCACCTGCCGCATGTCCATACATATCGTTGACCAGCTTGAAATCGTCAATATCAAGCATTGCCACAACACAATGCTTTTGCGGATTCTGTCTCATATATTGCTCAACCTGCTCATCAAAGCCGTGCCTGTTGTAGATACCGGTCAGTGCATCAGTCACAGCAAGTCTCTTGAAATTCTTCCTGTTCTCATTGATTGAAATCAACGCTGCTGTAAGCCCTGCCAAAAGCAGGACAATAACTCCACCTCCGATGAACATATATAGCAGATATCTATTATTGTAAAACCCACTCTTGGGTAAAATCTCAAGCCTCCACTTGTATCCATACACGTTAAAGTCATATATCACCGGATCGTTCAACTCTTCCTTTGAACCGTAAACCCACTCATACGTATCATCCCACGGCGAAGCACACTTCTGCAGACTGTACTTATATCCAAAATTGGAAAGAGCCTCTACAGAATCAGAAAAAATTTCCGGAACCTTCAGTATAACAATTGTGAAGCCCCAAAAGCTCTTCTGACCATTTTTATTCTCCAAATAAACCGGATTGCGCACTGCTATACCATATCCGCCCTGCTTCAGCTCAAACGTTCCCTGCATAATTACAGTGTCATTATCCCTCGCATAGCGCGAAATCTCTCCCCTGTCACTATCATTTATCAGATCTATCTTACTGGATTCATTCCTCTCCTCTGGATATATTTCAGTCACAACTCCATTCGGTGCTATCTGTATACTCTGAATCGAATCGTCCATCATATTTGCTGCAATATCATAAAACCTATTTATATTTCCATCACCACTTATGACAACCTGCTTTAAGCTATCGGTAACTCCTATTCCCTCCATAAGCTCGCCATATATACGCTCCGTATATGTCATCGCATTGAGCTTTGCATTTGTCCTGTTCTGCTGTTCCTGACTCTTGCCGACTACATATATAGCGCCGATTAACGCACACATGCCCAATATAAATACCACTGCCGGAATAATGAATCTCTTTTTTAGCTTTTTCATTTGTATCACTTTCTAAAATCAATGTCTATCTGTTCTATATGATTTTAATATTATAGCTTTACGATAAGAAAATGTCTATAAATTTACATAAATTCCCAACACTTCAAACCCATAAACAAGACAAAAAGAAGCCTCACTCATTATTAAATGAAGCCTCTACTTTTATGATATCCTGTAAATCTACTTAGTTCATATCAATATTTTTCAGTTTCTCACCCGCTCGAGGAGGCAAATACTTTCAACGGTATTACCTTTTTCCCACAAGAGCCGCCTTACCTCTTGTCCATCACGATATATCGGAAAATTAAACTCTATCGACTTCAAAGGCATCTCTGACTCTCCATTAGGATATATCTGAATTTCCTTTATTGTCCTTGCATTTTAAATAAGTGGCATAGGACAGTAAATCAATGGCGGCTTCAAATAAATGCACGGTATCCGTTGGCTCTCTTGCCAGAAGTCGGAACGAATACCGCTTGTCGCTGCCCGATGCGTCCTGCTTGAAAGTGCTGCCGAGAGTGCTTCGCAGGGCGGCATATTTCGGTGTTCCGCTTTCATCTTTGCCGATAAAAACAGCATTGTGATAATCGGCACTCTCATAAAGCGTGCCGTCTGAGATACACTCCTGTATGAGCTGATAGTCAATACCACGCCCGAAAAGATACTGTATCACTCGGTTACAATCCTTATTCTTTGGCGGCAGGAGCAGAACTTTCGGTTCATCTTTCTTGGGATCAGGGGGTGGCTTCCAGTCCGCCATCGTCTGCCCCGTGAGAATTTCCACAGCTTCTACAAAGTAATATTCTTTTACCTTGATGAGATAATCGAGGGCAGAATAGCCGCCGAAACCTCTCGACCACCAATACCATTTGCCGTTGGAAATCTTTAAGCTGTCGTGTTCTGCGGTACAGTACACATTGCTTGTGCCTTTGACCTTAACGAGATTGCTCGGCTCAAACTCACGCAGATAGGATAACAGGTCAATCTGGCGTACCCGTTCAAGCACATCTTGGTCAATCTGCACATAGGGTCGGTTAGTTTTCAATGGATAAAATCACCTCCAGAAATAGAAAAAGCCGAGTGATTTTCGTATAGTGAAAACCACTCGGCTATGTAAAATAAATTTTAAACCCATATAAACATTAAAGGAGATTTTATATCTGATTTTGAATCTTTACAGTAAAATACAATGGGTCATTTTGAATTTCTATTTTTTTTAATTTTCTTTGCAAAAAAGTCTGAAGTGATATCATTCCAAGCGAAAATCCCACAGATACAATTGCTGGTACATTAGTAAAGAAAGTTGTAAGCATAGGTGAATAATATAGTGGATTTGCCATGTTTTTAATAAATTCCTGAGCAGTAACTACATTTAATCCTTTTAGTTTTCTTTCAAATTGATTTATTGAAGGAGTTATTTTTTGATTAAGTATTTGTCCAATTTCATTTAATGATGAATTAAAAAAAACCTCGTTACTTAAACTTTTTAATGTTGTTTCAACATAATTTCTGAGTTCTAATAATTCATCGTTTGCTTTATGTCGAATTTCTAAAACGTCATCCATAGGTGCATTTTGAACAAATGGTAGTAAAATCTTCGTAGCTTCTATCTGAGCAAAGTTATATTTCAGTCTTGCTTTCCTTATTTTCTTATTATGTAAGGAATAATAATTGAACAGAATCTCATTTATTATGGAACTATTTGTAACCACATTGTCCCCTTTTTCAATATGTGATAACATCAAATCTACAAGCCCTTTATATAAATTTAAAACAAGATAAAAATCGGGAACATCGGAAGAATATTTAAATTCAGGAATTACAGATTTAAGTCGGCAACGGTCTTCTTGCGTAATTATTTCTGAAATTGCCTGCTTTACTTCATCCGAAATAATTTCTGCATCATTACGTATTTCCATACTATTTTTGTGCATATTAAAACTTTCCGATGAAAAAAACAAATGACTATTTTGAACCACTATCTTTTGGGCTAATTGAGTGCATTGACCAAAAGAGGTATCCACATCATCAGTACATATTCCTTCCTCGATTAATATATTTTGGAGTATTCTCACTGAATCACTAATATATGGAGTGAAATTAATCTTTGAAGGATATCTTCCTTTATCATCTGACGTATCCGAAAGAGTTTCAACACTATCAATAGCAATAGGGGAGTCAATCTTAAGCTTATCAAAATATAGAGTGCAATACTTAATAAGGTCTAATGAGTTTTCAGTACTATTAAGATTAAGAACAATTTCCATTTAATCCGCCCCCTTACGCATTTGTATTTGTGTATTTTATTATACCTCATATCTATGAATTTTTCTACCCTTTCATATGTAGGACGTCATCAGCTCCACGCCAATGCCGCCCATTCTTGGTTATAAAATTCCTGCCTTTTTGAGATACCCAACGCTGTCATAGCATCCTCTGAAATAAACTGCTTCCTGCTGCATATCGCTGAGCCTGTTCCGAAGCTCCAAAACTTCTATCAAATTTGACATAGATGCGTCCTCCTTTCACATAGATTTAGCCACTTTGTCAAGGTAGCTATGTAAACAGTACCAGAGAACGCAAAAAAGCCGCCTACTCTTAAAATCAATAAGAATAAGCGGCTTTGTAATCTGCCTTAGACATATTCAATTTTCATTCTCTTGGTCGGTGCATTTATGACCTTAAAAATAAGCTCGTCAACACAATCCGTATATCTGCCTTGCTGTATGAGCTGATTTTTTAACTCTACAAGGCTATGTATCAAAAGTTTTCTTTCGTGGCTATCCAAATACAGATGATTAAATTTCTCTCTCATAAGCACACCTCCACTTCTTTAGCTTCATTATATTGGAAAGCAGGGGAAAGGACAAATCTGCAAAAAGGTACAAAAATAAGCGTACCACTATTTCTAATGATACGCCTATCCTCATTAAATCACTTCAAAATGCTTCAACGCATCCTTTATCGCTTCCACTTTCTCCGCTGTCGGATGCTTCCTCGGCTGTTTCAATTCCTCTACCGCATTAGGAGCATCGTACATCGGCAAGCCTAAATCTCTCTTTACCTCTGCGATATATGCGGTATGTACCTTGAAGCCATATTTAGCTTCTATGTACTCCTTTATCATTTTGTAGGTCACTCGTTCTTTGGGCTTATATTCTTCGGCTCTTTTAGCGATATTATCAAGCGGAACTTTTCCCTCATCCTCGCCAAACTCAACTTTTACGTTGATATGTCCGTCTGGCTTTTTGTAGGAAAGCAGTACTACCGTCTCAAGTGTTGGAAACTTTTCCAAGGTAACAGTATGCTCATCAGACTTCTCTTTATCCAAAGAAATACCATCAACTCGAACTACTTCCTTGCCATCTCTAAGAATCGGTACCGGAAATTGAAATCTGATATTCCTAATCCAATTACCATCTTCTCGTCTTTCTGGAAATATATCAATACGCTCAATAAATGCCTGCATAAACTGTTTCTTTTCAGCATCCGTACATTCTGCATATAATTCATTAAATGCGTTCAAAAAGCCGTATATGCTGTCAGCATCAATCTGATTTTTCTTAAGTTCATATACCTGAGACTTCAAATCTGCGATTGCCTCTTCCACTTCATCTATTTTATCATATTGGATATCTAATCGTCTCTGTAAATCTGAAATTTTTTTATCGTAATGAATATCTGTAACATCCAGATTATCCATCTGCTGTTCAAGACGTGTTTTAATTGTCTCTGCCTGATGGAGATTTGCGTTTAATACAGATAACTGCTTTTCCAAATCAGAAGTATCAACTGTTGCCCCGATTCTGTCTTGAATGGCATCCTTGAATTTTCCTTCCCTAGTCATTGCCGTAATCAATTTTGCAAGCACATCATCAATTTGAGACTGTTCAATGTTACATCGAAAAGTGCATTTATGTCCTGTGGCATTTACTGTATTCTTGCAATAGTAGTAATATCTGGTTTTCTTATCTTTCCGCCCTGCTTTTGCAATGTTGCCATACATTCCTTTTCCACAACATGGACATTTCAATATTCCTGACAAAATATGTGCATGCTCCGGATCATGAATCTTTTCTCTTCTGTAATTATTTTTAGAGCGTTTCTCCTGTGCAAGATTCCAGTCCTCTTCAGAAATAATAGCTTCATGGATTCCCTCATATACAGGGAACTCCGATTGTTCCACTACATGCGTTTCATTACGGGTTCCTGTTTTCTTTTCGGTGCGCCTACGTCCGTATGCTATCTTCCCCATATACACCGGGTTATCAATAATCTTTTTGATAAAACTTGATGAGAAACCTGGGATTGTTCCGTTTTGACGTAATTTCTTTGTATAACCATGATTATTCAAATAATTGGCAACGCCATTGATTCCATCATTAGTATGAATATACCGATCAAAAATCATTTGAATAATTTCCACTTCATCCTCTGCAATGACAAGTTCTCCATTTTCCAGCTTATATCCATAAGGTGCAAATCCACCGTTCCATTTCCCTTCTCTGGCTTTTTGCTCACGTCCTGCCATCGTCTGTACTCTTATGTTCTCACGTTCCATCTCTGCTACAGCAGCAATAATAGATATAAGTAGTTTACCGGCTTCTTTTGAGCTGTCAATTCCATCTTCTACACAGATAAGATTGACACCATAATCCTGCATAAGTTGTAAAGAGCTGAGCACATCTGCAGCATTTCTGCCAAATCGTGACAATTTGAATACAAGGACGAAATCAACTCCGTCCTTGCCATCTTCAATATCATTCAGCATCCGCATAAATTCCTGACGACCTTTTATATTCTTGCCGGAATGCCCTTCATCAGAATATTCTCCTGTATTATTCATTTGTCAACTTTCCAGATTGCTCTGCAAGCTTTTTCTCTTCTCTCTTCACTCTACGTTCCAGTTTCTTAATGTCTTCCGATGCTGGTAAATCTTCTGGTTTAATTCCTCTTTGTCCAAGCATATCTCTAACAGAAGTATTATTTTCCACATGTTCAACAGTGATTGCAGATTCTCCTTGCAAGTCCTTTTCTTCAACATTATAATTTGTCATTTCAGTTGCAAGATTTTTAGCGGCAATGGTAAGTGTTGGCAGGAAATCCGCAAGTGGTCTTTTATCCTGTACTCCCAAACGTTCTTTCATCTGTTTCGTGGTAAATCCACCAAATAAAGCCTGATCTCCTTTAGACCGGATACGGCCAAATCCTGCATCATCCACTCCACGCTCATATATATTTTGAGACAATCTTTTTTCCGATTCCCTTAATTTTCCTCTTGCCTCTGTTCTTTCGATATAAGAAATTCTTTCTTCAATCAATTCCTGTTTTCTAGTCTGAACCGCAAAATAGCTTTGTGCAAAAGCTATCTGTTCCTTTCGTGGATCTCCATTTTCAGCAATAAGATAACATGCATAACGAGTAAGCATATAATCTTCAACTTCACGAAGTGCACCGTTTCCAACTTCAATTGTATTGTTAATTCTTGAAAAATGATCTTCTGCTACGTTTCCATTATTCTCACATGAAATCATTGCTTTATTTATTGCATTATCAAAATTTCTCCATTGAACATAATCCAATAATTTCATTAGTTCTCTTGCATACCAATACTCAATGCCATCCGCTTCATGTCGGATATCATCAAATTTTCTTCTGTACAATTCTATTATTCTCTTTTCCATTCAAATTTCCTCCTCTTATGAACATATTGCTGACGCCAGCAATATGTTTTTTACTATTAATTTCTTCAATTACTCTATCACATTCTCCTTTGTGTTCCTCATCTTGTCATAATACGCCTTATACCTGTATATCGTCCTCTCGCTGACATTATTTCGTTTTGCAATCTCTATCATAGCCATGCCGTTCTCATAGCAATCAACAAAATCATTGTAGATTGCCATCCATTTTGCATTGTGCTTCTGCCTTCCACTTAATTTACGATTTTTATAATATTCTAGTTCTTCGCGTAACTCGGCGTTTTCATTTTCTAATTCTTCAATTCTTTTTAATGCTTCCTCGAGTGTTATAACCTTCTCCACTTCATTGTTCCTCCGTTCATGTCATTTTCGTTTTGTCTATATTATATATTGCTAATTAGTATTAGTCAATTTGATTTTGTCATACAGGAAGACTTTTCATATTCATCATGCAAATAAAATACCGCTGATATCTTTTGCAAGCTATGTCTTTCCATAGACTCTCTGCCTGAATATTCCTAATCCACTCGTCTAGATTCCATTTTCGTTTTAAAGCCGGTCCATATTTTAGAATCAGGGATGTTATTACATCTGCACATCTCTCAAAAGCTGCATTCTCTTTTGCATCTTCATAATACTTCTTTCTCATTGCTGCTCCCCTTTCCGAATATAATTTGTTTTGGCAGCCAATTTGAATTATCTGCTTTGAGCAAATCATAAACATAAATCTTATTCGGTCTTCCCAAGCCCTGATGTCTTCGGTAAATCAAGCCATGCTCCTCCAGCTCCTTCAACATTTTGTTAACCTTCTTATTCCCCAGGTTCATCAGATTCATAATTTCTTCGATTGTGAAAATGATATAGGTAATTCCATATTCATCACGCCATGCGTCTCCATTGGAGTCTGACAAGCACTTGCGATCCAGCAGTATTCCATATAATACTTTTGCTGCATTTGTCATATCTCTGAACATGTCTTCCTTAAAAATCTCTTAGGTATCCTGTAAAACTTATAATCAAAAGTTACATTTTCCATTGTCTTATCCTCTCTGTCATTCCTAATTTCGCTACTTGGCAAGCAATGCATTTGTGCACACAAAATGCATTTTTAGCTTGTTGGGGAAATGCCCCAATCCCCTAAAACCATGAAAATAAATTTTCACGGAGCTACGCCTATCGGCTTTGTCATGCTGATGTATTTCCAACATTTCATAAATTCTTCACTCCTTCCCTTCCTGATTTATGAAATTATTTTCTCAGATTTTCTATGCCGATTCGGTATATCCAAGATGCTGGAAAAATTTTGTTTTTATAAATTTTTCCAACATCTGGGACAAGACAGGAAAAGAATTTCTCTTTATCTCATGGCAATATCATGGTAATCTATTTGTATCTTTAAAAACGAGGAACATACTATGCATACAAAACTTAGGATAATAAATCAATGGCGGCTTCAAACAGATGCACGGAAGCGCACGGCTCCCTCGCCAGAAGTCGGAACGAATACCGCTTGTCGCTGCCCGATGCGTCACGCTTAAAGCTCCCCATCGTGCCACGGCAGGCGGCATACTTAGGCGTTCCGCTTTCATCTTTGCCCACAAAAACAGCATTGTGGTAGTCGGCACTTTCAAAGATAATGCCCTCGGCAATACAATCCTGTATGAGCTGATAGTCAATTCCACGCCCGAAAAGATACTGTACCACTCTGTCACAGTTCCTGTTTTTCGGCGGCAGGAGCAGCACTTTCGGCTCGTCTTTTTTTTCGGCAGCGGGTGGCGGTTTCCAATCCGCAAACGCCTGTCCCGTGAGAATTTCCACGGCTTCCACAAAGCCATACTCCCTAACCTTGATGAGATAATCAAGGGCAGAATAGCCGCCGACACCTCTTGACCACCAGTACCATTTGCCGTTAGAGATTTTCAAGCTGTCATGCTCTGCAGTACAGTACACGTTGCTCGTGCCTTTGACCTTGACCAGATTGCTTGGCTCAAACTCCCTAAGATAAGAGAGCAAATCTATCTGCCTTGCCCGTTCAAGCACATCTGGGGCAATCTGCACATAGGGTCTGTTACTTCTCATTCAATACAATCACCTCCGTAAAATAGAAAAAGCCGAGTGATTTTCGTGTCGTGAAAACCACTCGGCTATGTAAGAAGATATTTTTATTTCTCGTTTATGATTCGTTCTGCTGTCCTAATTTCAAAATTTCTCAACGAAGTTTGTGCATTTGTATAATTCTCAAATCTTTCTGTGTTAATAGGGTCAATTAGGTTATATATTTTATTCAAAGCTTCCTCCAATACATCAGAACCAGCTCCTTGCTCTAATGCAGAATTATACAAAGAAATATTGGCTCTCAAAGCTCCTAAAAGTTTTGCAATATTTTGATGCAAAGAAACATCCCCAACCAAATCCTTTATATTATTATCAATGTGCGGATACGCTCTTTTAATACGAAATTCCTTGTCCTTTGGATTTGCGATATTATTGAGGTAATGTAATTCATTTAACAGACTGTCATAGAACATCATTTTAAAGATACCGATGAGCGCACCGCCGAGGGCGTTGCCGTCCTCATCATGTTTCATACCGCTGACAGAGCCATAGATAAGGTCATTTCCAATGGCTTCGCCCCCATTGGCGGTGATGTTTACAAGGGCGGTATCCTGTCCCGCATACTCAAAGTTCACAGGATATTTCGTGTCACTGGTAATATAAGCGGCATTGGTGTTGATTTCCTGCACATAATAGCTTCCAATCGGCAGGTCGCTGATTGCCGTTCCATGACCGTCCCCGTCAAGGAAAATGACCTCAATCAGCCCATCGGCGGGGATTGCCGTACCATCTGCCGCTTTGATTTCCTCCGCCGCATACAGACCAAAGGTTACATCATAGATTTCCCCATTCATGCCAACGCCATAGGCTTTGTCTGTTTCAAGGCTCTTTACAAGGTCGATTTCCACACGCTGACGCTCATTGTAAAAGCCTGTGGCGGTTTCCGTCACTTCGATTTCCTGTCCCGCATAGACAAGCTCGACAGAGTGGATTTCGTCATTCAAGACCATGCCATACGGGGCTGTCACTTCCTTGACCTCATATCTGCCCAGATACAGCTCCTTAGAAGTAGCTGTACCGTCTGCACCTGTGGTAATGGTGTCAACCACTTCGCCCTTTTCAGCTCTTACTGTTCCGTCCAGAGTCACAATATCCTCGGCTGCGGTAATCTCATACACAGCCCCCTCAAGACCGCTGACGGAGAAAATCGGCTGATACAGTCCCTTGTCGCCTGCCACGGTAGAGAATACCTCGCCAGACTTCTCCACGGTAATCGTGCCTTTCTGCGCCATATTGGAGCGTACCACTTCGATGACTGTGATGCCGCTTTCCTCCTCGGAGTTTTCCTGCACCACATCAAAAGGAACAGGCTCGGAGTTTAACACATAGCCATACGGAGCCTGTACCTCAACCAGAGAGTAGCCCTTACCGTATTCAAGAGTCTGCGGCGTGATAAGCTCGCCCTCTGCGGTGGTATAAAATGTGTCAATGGTCGTCACTTCGGGATAAGTGAAAGTCATGGTCACAAGGTTTCCGTCTGGGTCGTAAATCTGGAAGCCTGCGCCTGCATACGGGATGGTCTTGCCTGTTTCCGCATCTTTCTTCACGACTTTGATATAGCTCTCAAAGCCCCTGTTGTTGATGAGATAGCGGTAGGTCTGACCGTCAGAATTGATGAACACATCAAACGCTTTCATCAGCTCACGCCCCTCCCATCCAGAGGTCTGCTTCACGGTATAGACGCCATACGGCATATCCTTTGTCTGGGCAAATCCGTTCTCATCACAGGTCAGAATGTCACGCTCAGTTTCCTTTGCGTTTTCATAGCTGCCTGCGGATTTTAAGAATACCTCAAACACCGCACCATCTTCGGGCGTTTCAATCTGGGTGTCGCCGTTGTCCGTATGCTTGATGACAGCGATATTTCCTTTGATGACCTGCTCATTCACATCATTCTTTGCAGAATTATACTCAATCGTATAACGCTCTGGCTCCGCCCCTACATGGTGGATGATTTCATCAAGCAGGTAGCCCTCGGACGGGCTGATTTCACGCACAGACCAGTCATTCCCGCATACATAATACTTGGTCGTGAACTGACCGTTTTCATCGGTGGTATAGGTGTCAATCAGTTCCTCGCCTTTGTAGATGCCGTAAACTGCACCTGCAAGGGAAGCATCGCCCTGCGGTGTGCTGCCTGTTTCCACATCGGTCTTAGTCACGGTCACATTGAACTTTTTAAGGATGTTGGTAAAACTGCGATTTGTGACCTTGTTCCATTCAATCGGGGCTGTCTGGGAATCGGGAACGACATAGCGGACTGCCGTATCCACTTCCTCAAGCACATACGGGGTATCGCCGCTGATAAGGACATCCTCAAACTTTGCCACGCCCTTTGCATCGGTCACGGCATACTCATCCACCGCCAGACCGCTTAAAGATGTGCCGTAAAGATGGAACTTCACGCCCTCCACCAGATTGTCCTCGGATGTTTTCACAACCTCAAGGCTGCCACGCTTCAAGGTGTTGCTGAACGTGACAGTAGAGGTTTTTCCACCGATAACCGTCACGGTCTGGGTCTGCTGTGGCTCATAGCGGTCAATACTCTGCTCCGTGACCGTATAAGTGCCGGGGAATAAGCCCTCCACGGTCAGATTGCCGTTGTCATCGGTTTTCACGGTCTTATTGAAGTTATCGCCTTTGATAGTGAACTGGATGCCCTCAACCACGCCGTCCTCGGAAGTCTTTTTAAGGGCAACCGTGCCTGTCGGTGTTTCGATGTTGATATATGCCGCCACGGTGTCGGCATTTTCCACGCCCGTCACAACATCCTGCAGGTTCGGGTCGCCATAGGCAATCATCTTTGCGCTGCTGCTGACTGTCGGCACGTTATTCCTCGTTGCCGTGATACGGACAGAGCCGCTGACCGCCTTTTCCGATGTGATGGTCAGCTTGTTTCCAGACTTGGATACGGTCACGTTGCTGTCGGAGCTTGTAAAGGAATAATCGGACAGTACGCCGTTTGCATCAGTCAATGTGATGCTGTACTTTCCATCGCTATAAGAAAGCTCCTTTGTGATGCCGTTCTTACTGCCCGACATAAAACTTGGGATGGCATTATGCGTTGTCAGCAGGGAAACAATCTGGTCATAAGCCGCCCTTGCGCCGCTGTTTGCATAGTTGGAGCCAAAGTGCAGGCTATAAACAGTCGTGCTTGTCTGCTGATAAGAGCCTGTAGCTTCACGGCAGCCTGTGACGAACTCCCATACAAGGGTCTGTGTAGCAAGCCACTTCTCATCATCTGTGCCAGACAATCCGCCGCTGTTGCCCTGATACCCATAGAGCAGAGCAAGCCCTACCGCCTTTTTCTGGTTAGAGGAAAGGGCGTTCCATGTGTCGGAAGATGCCTTTGCCAGAGTGTCACCTGTTTTCAAGGGGACACCGGGCTGGATACAGAACGCCGTTTCCCCGTCTACATACATACGGTATTTGTAATTTCCCGTGCCGCCCGAAGTATAACCGTTAATGACAGCACTGGAATTGTACCTCATGGCGTTCCCATTGCTGTCATAGGTGTGGGTAAAGGAAATCGTACCAATATCACCTGCCGCAAACGCCACCTGCGCAGGTATTACGGACAATGCCGTGACCGCCGCCAACGCAAGGGCAGCGGCTTTCTTGAATAATTTACGGATTTTCATCGTTACCTCCTGTTATTGTTTTGTGTTGCTTTGCCTTACTAACCGAAAAAGCTGCCCCTTACGGACAGCTTAAAGTTCTTCTTTTCTCGGATAGTTACTGGCAGTATCAAGGGGGAGAGGTGTGGAGAGGGGGAAGCCGAAAAAAACGGCTATCCCCCAGAGGACAGACTTCTCCCTCGGTGTGTGGCTTACCTTTCGTGAGCCTTATTCCGCTGTAAATGGCGGTTGTAAAATTCCAACGCCTTTACAACAAAATCCGTTTCCTGTCCTCTGGGGATGGACTTCGGGATGAGCTTGGTTATCCGTTCATCACGGAAAGCAGGCTTTTCCCTCTGATTAGGCTTCTCCTCCTCCATGATGGAGCTGATAACCTCGTCCGTCAGCTTTCCCTCCTGCATAAACTTCTTCATTTTGATAGCCTGTGCAAGTGACGGGGTAGCATCGTTGTAGCTCATGGCTTCAAGCAGGGTGTACTGCTGTTCCTCGGAGAGATAGGAAATCTCCACCGCAGGACGAAAAGCAATCTGCCTGTCGTCAACCATCTGCAAAATTTCGGGTACAAGCTCGGTTAAGCGGATAAAACGACGGATTTGCTCATGGCTTTCTCCTGTGTCTTTTCCAATTTTTGAAGCAGTCAACGCTTCTTTGCCCGTCAACTTCTCCACCATTGGTGGAGAAGTTAAATCATTCCGCTGCCCCTGCCGCTTCATAGCTTCAAGCCGCATCTTATAGGCAAAGGCTTTCTCACTCGGCAAAATAATGGAGCGTTGCAGGTTGCTTTCCACCATGACAATAATCGCTTCGTCACGGGTCAGCTCCTTAACCTCACATTTCAGCGTTTCAATCCCTGCAAGCTCACACGCCTTTTTTCGCCTGTGACCACTGATAAGCTCATACCGCCCGTCCTCTTTGAGCCGAACTGTCGCAGGGGTCATTACTCCATTCCGTCTGACACTCTCGACAAGCTGCTCCATATCTTCATCCATTAAAACCTTGAATGGATGGTCTGGAAACTCGTCAATCTCTGAAATGGGAATGTCCCTAATCTTACTTAACGCCGCTTCAGCACGGCTTTCGTCCGTTTCAAAGAGGTCATCGTATGCGGTCAGCTCGATTTTGCTTCCTTTGCTTCTCGCCAATCTCTGCCACCTCCTTTGCGAACTGGTCATAAGCTGCGGCTACCTTTCCACTTTTGTCATAGGCAAAGATGCTCTTGCCCTCTGCGGTTGCTTCCACCGCACGGATGGAATGGGGTATCTCGGCATCAAAGACTTTGATTTTCTGTCCGTATGCACTCTTTACTGTTGCTGTGATTTCCTTAGAAATGTTCGTGCGGGGCATTACCATCGTCATTAAGATACCGTCAATCCGCAGCTTGGGATTGATTTGCCGCTTGACCTTTGATACGGAGCGAAGCAAAAGCTCCAGACCTTTCGCAGAAAGATAATGGGGCTGTGTCGGGATAACCACGCTGTCAGCCGCCGCCAATGCGTTAATCGTAATCATACCGAGGGATGGCATACAGTCGATAAGCACATAATCATAATTCTTTTTGACCTCATTCACATAGGTTTTCAGAACACTCTCACGGCTCATGGCATTGATAAGCCTTACCTCAAGACCCGACAGCTCGATATTGGACGGGAGCAGGTCAACGCCCTCACTGTGGTGGATAATCCCGCCAAAAACATCAAAGGATTTATCATCCATGATGTCCTGCATCACAGTAGAGATTGTAATGGTATATCATCTGGTCGATTATAGCCCAGAGCCATTGTGAGATTTGCCTGTGCATCGGCATCAATCAACAACACCTTAGAGCCTTGCTTTGCCAGACCCACACCCAGATTGACCGCTGTGGTCGTTTTTCCGACACCGCCTTTCTGGTTTGTCAGAGCAATCACTTTGCAATTTGACATAGGTGCGTCCTCCTTTCGCATAAATTTAGCCACTTTGTCAAGGTGGCTATGTAAACAGTACCAGAGAACGCAGCTTGATTAGCATCTCGCTGACCGTGGCAGTCGCCAAATGGAAATGCAAGCATTTCTGCTTGGCTCGTTGCAACACGTAAAAAAGCCGCCTACTCTTAACACTCAATAAGAATAAGCGGCTCCGTAATCTGCCTTAGATATATTCAATTTTCATTCTCTTGGTCGGTGCATTTATGACCTTAAAAATAAGCTCGTCAACACAATCCGTATATCTGCCCTGTTGTATAAGCTGATTTTTCAGCTCCACAAGGCTATGTAATAACAGGTTTCTTTCTTGGCTATCCACATATAGATGATTGGTCTTTTCTCTCATAAACGCCACCTCCTTGTCTTTGGCTCTATTATATAAGGAAGTGGTATGACACTCAAATGTGTAACCAAACAAGATTAAATAATCGCAGAAAAACTCTCTTTGAACGGGTAACTATCGCCTTTTAAATTAGCACGGTTTTTAGCAGGATTTTTCGGAAAATTAGCAGGAAGCCCGTTTTAATTAGCAAAATCCGAAAATTTCTTGCTAATCATTAGCAGGCTAATAGGTGACATCAATTAACAGTCCGATTCTTTTACAGCCAAATCCAATTAGCAGAAATCGGTCTTGCTAATCGCACTTTGCTACGAGTTCAAATCCTCTCGGAAAATAAGAAACGCCGAAAACCTTGAAAAATCAACGTTTTCGGCGGAGTTTTTGGCGTCGCTAAGAGGATTTGAACCTCCGACCTACCGCTTAGGAGGCGGTCGCTCTATCCAGCTGAGCTATAGCGACATCTGAAAAATCTATTAAATTGTACTTGTAATCTGAACTCTTGTCAATCGCCTTTTTTGCTTAGGTGTATGTTATAACACTTTCTTAGGAGGCGGTCGCTCTATCCAGCTGAGCTACGGAAACATGTATATTCTCAATGAAATCTATTTTACAGATTCTTAACGAAAATGTCAATCAAAAACAGGAAAGAAATACTAAGCCTGTGACGGGTTGACTTTTTATTACTTTTTCTATAAAGTTATTATAATAAAGAAGAGGAAGAAAAACAATATTGTAATACACATAATATGAGTTGATAAAGGAGAAAACATTATGATAGGCAAAGTATTTGTATTTTTGGCAGATGGATTTGAAGAAATTGAAGGACTGACAGTTGTAGATATGCTGCGTCGTGCAGAGATCCCTACAGTTACAGTATCGATCGGGAATTCAAAAATGATCACAGGAGCACACCGCATCGAAGTGGAAGCGGACATTATGTTCCATGAAGTGATCGAAGCAGAAGGAGCGATGTATGTACTTCCTGGCGGAATGCCTGGAACAATTCACTTAAGAGAACATGAAGGTCTTGGTAAGGTGCTTAAAAAGGCATATAAGAATAATAAATACCTGGCAGCAATCTGTGCAGCACCAACAGTGCTTGAACAATATGGAATGTTAGAAGGAAGAAAAGCAACTTCATATCCTGCAATGGAAGAAGAATTAAAATCAGCAGATTACCAGACTGAAAAAGTTGTTGTAGACGGCAAGATCATCACAAGTCGTGGAATGGGAACGGCAATTGATTTTGCAGCGAAACTTGTTGAACTTTTAAAAGGAACAAAAGAAAAAGACGAAGTACTGGAAAGTATCGTATATGGGGAATAGAAACTTATGGATAAATCAGAGAAAATCAGCTGGTTTGAGCAGTTTAAGATAGCATGCTTAAAACCAAGCCAGTACAAAAGACTTTTAGATCTTACGAAAGGAAAGGTGATCTTATTTCTTGCAGCGATCACGTTGATCATAACAATCCTTGGTTATGGTATGGACGTTGCAGGATTCAGTATCAGTGTCGGTGGCTTTAAGAACTTTATCATGGAAAGAATGCCTGTATTTGAATTAAAAGATGGAACGCTGAAGGTTGACCGTCAAATGGATTTTGATATTGCAGGAGTACATTTTATTGCGGATACATCAAAGAATAAAGTAAATGTGAATGATTTAAGCAATGAGTATTCGATGGAGATGGTATTTGCCAAAGATGAGATGGTTGTGAAGAATGCAGCAGTAGGCAATATGCTCAATAGAGTTTCATTTAAAGATTTTAAAGATGTTGTATTTAACAACAAAGCTATGACGGCCATGATACCGATAATTCATATTTTTATTGTGATTATGTTTTTCTCACAATGGATCGTGAATATTATCTCTTATCTGACAGTTGCAGTGTTTATCACAATGCTTGCATACTTTAATCAGAAAACAAGACTTGACCGTAAGAATAAAGATGAAGTGTCATTTGGAAAGATCTTTAAGCTTTCTATTTATGCAAGAGTGATCTTTGAACTGATAGAGACGATCGGAGTAACAGCGGGAGTGTCATTCTTTTCAGGAATGATCTGGATGTTTATTTCATATTTTGGAAGTTATGAACTTTTACTTGCAGGATTTATGCGTCCGGAAGATCAGAAGAAACCAGATGAGATGATGTAGAATAGAGTTAATAATAATTAAATATATTAATTTTACT
>ERZ1673748.1676-NODE-1676-length-19949-cov-70.784206_pt1 | contig 19949 bp, 10 predicted proteins | sample MGYA00580196_ERZ1673748 | MGnify/ENA primary metagenome ERZ1673748 (study PRJEB41218, sample SAMN15661796) | gut metagenome | host: Homo sapiens | place: Canada: London | collected 2015-08-20/2019-03-30 | study: EMG produced TPA metagenomics assembly of...
GCCTCTGGAACGCTGAAATTTAGTTCGTCATGGACTTGTAAAATCATCTTTGCTTTCAGATTGTAAGCTTGGAAGCGCTGATAGATGTGTGCCATGGCTACTTTTATGATGTCGGCGGCACTTCCCTGGATGGGAGCGTTGATGGCATTCCGTTCGGCATAGCCCCGTACCACCCCGTTTCTTGAGTTGATGTCCGGCAGGAAGCGCTTGCGGTGGAAGATGGTTTCCACATAGCCGTTCTCGCGTGCCACCTGGATGCTTTTATCCATATACTCCTTCACTTGTGGGTAGGTTTCAAAGTAGCCGTCTATCAGCTCTTTGGCTTCCTGGCGGGAAACGCCCATGCGTTCGGCAAGCCCAAAGACGGAGATGCCGTAGATGATGCCGAAGTTTGCCGTTTTTGCCTTGCGGCGCATGTCGGCGGTTACGTCGTTTATATCTATCTTATATATCTTGGCAGCGGTGGCGGCGTGGATGTCGTGTCCGCTGAGGAAGGCGTCTATCATGTTCTTATCTTCGCTGAGGTGTGCCATGATGCGCAGCTCTATCTGCGAGTAGTCGGCAGAGAAGAACTCGCAGCCGGTGTCGGGGATGAACGCCTTGCGGATTTCCTTTCCGTCTTCGTCGCGGATGGGGATGTTCTGCAGGTTGGGATTGCTGGAGCTGAGGCGTCCGGTAGCGGTCACCGCCTGGTTGAAGGAGGTGTGTATGCGGCCCGTACGTGGGTTGATGAGCTGGGGCAGGGCATCTATATAGGTGCTCAGCAGTTTCTTCAGTCCGCGGTATTCCAGTATCTTCCCGATGATGTCGTGCTTGCTGCGGTAGCTTTGCAGCACCTCTTCGGAGGTGACGTATTGTCCGGTCTTGGTCTTTTTCGCTTTCTCCACGATTTTCAGCTTGTCGAACAGCACTTCGCCTACCTGCTTGGCGGAGCTGATATTGAATGTCTCGCCAGCCATCTCGTAGATTTCCTTCTCAATCTCCTGCAGACGGACGGTGAAGTGTTGGGACGATTGCTTCAAGGCTTCCGTGTCGAGCAGCACTCCGTTGCTCTCTATATTGACAAGTACGGGGACGAGCGGCATCTCTATTTCGTAGAACAGATGTTCGGCACCTTGCTCCTTCAGTTCCTTTTCCAGCACGTTTTTCAGTTTGAGGGTGACGTCCGCATCCTCGCAGGCATAACGGTAGACATCTTCGGGTGGAAGGTCGCGCATGTTCTTTTGGTTTTTGCCTCGCGCTCCAATTAGCTCATCGATGTGGATGGTCTGGTAGTGCAGGTAGATTTCCGCCAGATAGTCCATGTTGTGTCGCAGTTCGGGTTGAAGCACGTAGTGGGCAAGCATGGTGTCGAAAAGTTTGCCTTTCACCTGGACGCCGTAATTTTGGAGGATAATCATATCGTACTTGATATTTTGTCCCACCTTCATGGATTTCTCGTTTTCGAAGAGGGGACGGAACTCGTTTACAATTTTTAAGACTTCCTCTCGTTCGGCGGGAACGGGTACGTAGTATGCACGGTTTTCGGCATCGCTGAAGCTCATTCCTACAAGTTCGGCGTCCATTGGCTCGGTTCCGGTAGTCTCGGTATCTATTGAGAGAATTTCGCTTGTAAGTAACTTTTGAATAATTTCTGCTCTTTTATCTTCTGTATCAATGAGTTGGTAGTCTATATCGAGCATTTCTAACCGCGTCAGGTTTGAATTTTCAGAAACGCCCGTCCCCTCGCCCGCAAAATTTGCAAACAAATCGCCTTGAATCGGGGCGCTGTTTTCGGGAGTGGAGGTTTGCGGCTGGGCAAACAGAGTCCCGGCAAAGAGGTCGGGTACCGGAGAGGTTGGAGTAGGGGAGGACGAATTGCCGCTTCCCTTTTTGAGTACCCGATCGATGAGTGTGCGGAATTCCAACTCCTCGAAAATCTTGCGGAGTTCCTCTTCGTTCGGTTCTTCGCGGACGAGCGAATCCATGTCGAGCTGAATGGGAACATCTGTTTTGATGGTGGCAAGGAATTTGGAGAAGGTAATCATCTCGCGGTTGGTCTCCACTTTCGTTTTCAGTGCGCCTTTCAGCTGGTCGGTATGCTCCAGCAGATTTTCGATGCTGCCGAATTCGGCAATCAGTTTCTGTGCGGTTTTCTCGCCCACACCCGGACAGCCGGGGATGTTGTCGGAAGCATCACCCATCAGTCCCAGCATGTCGATGACCTGCTCGGTGGTCTGTATGTTGAACTTGGTTTTTACTTCTTCGGTACCCATCACTTCGAATCCGCCGGTGTGCTTGGGGCGGTACATGAAGACGCGGTCCGATACCAGTTGCCCGTAGTCCTTGTCGGGAGTCATCATATAGGTGGTGATGCCCTGCCGTCCGGCTTCGGTGGCGAGCGTGCCTATCACGTCGTCGGCTTCGTAGCCGGATACTTCGAGGATGGGAATGCGGTAGGCGCGGATGATGTCCTTTATAATAGGTACGGAAAGGCGGATGGCCTCGGGTGTCTCCTCGCGCTGTGCCTTGTATTGCTCGTAGGCCTCGTGGCGGAAGGTGGGGCCCGACGGGTCGAAGGCTACTCCTATGTGTGTGGGATTCTCTTTTTTGAGCACTTCTTCCAGGGTGTTTACAAAGCCCAGAATGGCCGAAGTGTTGAATCCTTTTGAATTGATTCTCGGGTTCTTGATGAACGCGTAATAGGCTCGATATATCAGTGCATAGGCATCGAGCAAAAACAGTTTATCGATTGAATTCATACATTTAATCCTTTTTTTCATGGTAAAAGTACAAAAAAATACCGTATTAACCGTTTTATTACTATTTTTGTAGGCAAATAGCGATGCATGGACAACTCATCATTGATAAAATCTCCGATTTCTGAGGAATTGGAGGACTTCAAGAAGCTTTTTGAAAGTACTCTCTCCAGTTCCAACCTTTTGCTGAACAGCGTAATTGCGCATATCCGGCAGAAGAACGGGAAGATGATGCGCCCCATTCTGGTGCTTCTGGCTGCGAAGCTTTTTGGCAAGGTATGTCCTGCAACCCTGCATGCTGCGGTTGCGTTGGAACTTCTTCATAATGCCAGCCTTGTGCACGATGATGTAGTGGACGAAAGTACTGAACGCCGTGGACAACTCTCCGTTAATGCCATTTTCAATAATAAAGTAGCCGTACTGGCAGGCGATTATCTGCTTGCAACAGCGTTGGTGCAAGTGGGCATGACCCGTAACCATGACATTATCGACATCGTCTCCTGCCTGGGGCAGGATTTGGCAGATGGTGAACTTCTGCAGCTTTCCAACGTCAGCAATCTCCATTTCTCCGAGGAAGTCTATTTCGACGTTATCCGCAAGAAGACGGCCGTGCTCTTTGCAGCTTGTACGAAGGCGGGCGCTCTCTCGGTGGGAGCCAGCGATGAAAAGGCGGAATCTGCGCGTCTGTTCGGTGAATATATCGGGCTTTGTTTTCAGATAAAGGATGATATTTTCGATTACTCCGAGAGCAAGGAAATAGGCAAACCTACCGGAAATGATATGGTGGAGGGGAAGTTGACTCTACCTGCGCTTCATGTGCTCAATACCGTGAAGGATAAAACAGCGGAAGAAATTGCCGTAAAGATAAAGAATGGGGAGGCAACGCCTGGCGAAATAGTCCATTTAATCGAATTTACCAAGCAGAATGGTGGTATAGAGTATGCTTCGCAAGTGATGTATGACTATAAGGAAAAGGCTCTTTCTTTGCTGGCTTCTTTGCCCGATACGGAGGTAAAAGTAGCGCTAGCCGGGTATCTGGATTATGTGGTAGAGCGGGAAAAATGACGGAACTGTTTCCGGTTGATAATATGAGAAAGCCTGATGGAACCCACTCCATCAGGCTTTATTTATAGGTAAATACAGCTTTCTCTTAGAAGAATTTCATCTCTTCACCCTTGATTTCCGAAAGCAGCAGGTTGGCAAGACGACTGGTTCCCAGACGGAACAGCTCGTTGTTCAGCCATTCTTCGCCGAGCACTTCCTTGACGATGGTGTAATAAATCAGTGCATCGTTCACGCAGTTGATTCCTCCTGCGGGCTTAAAGCCTACCTTGATACCCGTCAGCTCGTGATATTCCTTGATGGCCTGGCACATAACCAGGGCGGCCTCCGGCGTGGCGGCAGGCTGCTGCTTGCCGGTGGAAGTCTTGATGAAATCGGCACCCGAATACATGGAAAGGATGGATGCTTTTTTGATGTTCGAAGCCGTCTTCAAAGCTCCGGTTTCGAGGATTACCTTCATGTGGTGCTCTTTGCAAGTTGCTTTGAGTTCTTGTATCTCCTCGCACATGCCTTCATAGTCTCCCGCCAGGAACTTGCCCACCGAAATAACGATGTCTATTTCATCGGCGCCTTCCATCAGTGCCATGGCAGTTTCTGCCACTTTCACTTCAATGAAAGTCTGGGAGGAGGGGAAACCTGCTGATACACAAGCTATTTTTACATCTTCCACTTCCAGCGTGTCTTTTACGACTTCTGCAAAATTGGGGTATACACAGATGGCTGCCACATTCTTCAGGTCGGGGAACTCTTCGTCGAATTTATTCACTTTCTGGGTGAATTTCATGACGCTTTCGTCGCTGTCCGTACTGTTCAGTGTGGTGAGGTCAATGCAGTTGAAAAGGAATTTCTTTACCTCCGGCGTGTTGTTTGCCGGCACTTTCTCTGCAATGATTCTGGCAGCTTGTGCAGCTATTTCCGCATCATCCAGTTGGGTGTTGTACTTTGCCAGGGCGGCGTCATACTTACTCTGGGTAGGCTCATTCTTCTCCATGGTCTTTCAATTTAGGGTTATTGATATGTCTTGTCTGGTCACGTCTGGTTTTCTTCTCGAAGTTGCGGCAGAAGGCGTCTGTCAGGTTCACTCCGGTCTGGTTCGCAAGGCAGAGAAGTACCCAAAGAACATCTGCCATCTCATCGTCGAGATTGTCTTTTTCTCCTTTCTTGAAGGATTGGTCGCCATACTTGCGTGCCATGACGCGGGCGAGTTCGCCCACTTCTTCGGTCAGTATCGCCATATTGGTGAGTTCGCTGAAATAGCGCACTCCGTATTCCTTTATCCAGGAATCCACTTGTTCCTGTGCTTCTTCTAACGTCATTATTCCTTGTTTTTTGTATCTATACAGATGGTCACGGGACCATCGTTCATCAGTTCTACTTTCATATCGGCACCAAATTCGCCGGTACCTATTTCTTTACCTAATGCTAAACTCAGTTCCCGGCAGAATTGTTCGTACAGTGGGACGGATATTTCCGGCCGTGCTGCCCGTATGTAGGAGGGACGGTTGCCTTTCTTGGTGGAGGCGTGGAGGGTGAACTGGCTGATAACCAGTATCTCGCCGTCTGCTTCAAGAATGGATTTGTTCATTACGCCGTTTTCGTCATCGAAAATGCGCAGGTTGACTATCTTCTTGCAAAGCCAGTCGATATCTTCTTTTCCATCGGATTCTTCGATGCCTACGAGTATCATGAGGCCCTTTCCAATGGAGGCTTTGCAGGTTCCGTTGATGGTGACGGAAGCGTGTCCGGCACGTTGTATCACTACTCTCATGTTGTTCTTGTCTTTTTGAGGGGACAAAGTTACGAATTAATTCGTTGTGTGCATGGCTCTGCAGGCTGATTTATCAGTCATTATTTCTCTGAGAAATAGGTCTGGATGATTTTGGCTTTCGCTTCTCCCACCACGGCGGCAAGCTCCTCGGCAGATGCTTCGCGGATACGCTTCACGCTTTTGAACTCCTTGAGCAATGCGCTTTTCGTCTTTTCGCCGATGCCTTTTATCTCGTCCAGTGCAGAGGCAATCTGCCGTTTGCTGCGCTTGTCGCGGTGGAAGGTAATGGCGAAGCGGTGCACTTCATCTTGAATCTGCGTCAGCAGTCGGAAGAGGGGGGTGTTCTGTTTCAATCCGATGGTCTGGGGAGGGTAGCCATACAATAGCTCGGAAGTGCGGTGTTTGCCATCTTTGGCAAGTCCGGCGATGGGGATGTTCAGGCCAAGCTCGTCTATCGCCTCTTTTACGGCGCTCATTTGCCCTTTTCCGCCGTCGGTGATAAGAAGGTCGGGCAGGGGTGCTTTCTCTTCTATAGCGCGCTGATAGCGCCGTTTTACGACCTCTTTCATGGAGGCATAGTCATCCGGTCCCTCTACGGTCTTGATATTGTACTTGCGGTAATCCTTCTTGGAAGGTTTCCCCTTGACGAAGACCACGCACCCGGCCACGGGGTCGGAACCCTGGATGTTGGAGTTGTCGAAACATTCTATCTGCATGGGCAGGCGGTCCAGGTGCAGCTCTTGCTGTATCTCTTTCAGCAGGCGCACGGTCCGTTGCTCCGGATTCAGCTTTTCGGCTTGCTTCAGGCGGTCGGCTTTGTACTGCTTCACATTGAGGATGGAGAGTTCCAGCAGTTTCTTTTTGTCTCCCCGTTGCGGGATGGTAAAGACGACATCTTTCAGCTCCATATCCAGCTCAAAAGGCACGATGATTTCACGAGAAAGGCTCTTGTATCTTTCCCGCATTTCGATGATGCCGAGAGAGAGCAGTTCTTCTTTGCTCTCATTCAATCGTTTCTTGTATTCAAAGGTGAAAGCCTGGTTGATGGCACCGTTCGTAATGTGCAGGTAGTTGACAAAAGCGGACTTTTCATCGCTGTCTTCCTCGATGGAGAACACGTCGATATTGTGCAGCACGTTGCTTACCACTTCCGATTTCGCCCGGTAGTTTTCCAGCAGCAGGTATTTCTTCTTTATCTTCTGTGCTTCTTCAAACTTCATTTCGGCTGCCAGTTCCTGCATTTGCTGGAAAAGCATCCGTTCTATCTCCTGGGTATTCCCTTTGAGTATTTCCTTGATTTCAGCGATGTTTTTCAGATACTCTTCCTGGCTTTGCTTCCCGATGCAAGGTCCTGCACAGTTCTTGATGTGGTATTCCAGGCAAACATTGAACTTTCCGGCACGTATGTTTTCCGGAGAGAGGTTCAGGTGGCATGTACGCAAAGGGTACAGATGCTTGATGAGGTCGAGTAATGCGTACATGGAAGGTATATGGCTGTAAGGGCCATAATAGGAGGAACCGTTACGGATTATCTTCCGGGTTCTGAATACACGTGGAAAGTATTCGTTCTGCACGCAGATGCTGGGATACGTCTTGTCGTCTTTCAACAGTACGTTGTAGCGAGGCTTGTATTTCTTGATAAGATTGTTTTCCAGCAATAGCGCGTCTTCTTCCGTATTCACCACGATATATCGGATATCTGCAATCTTGCTGACCAGCACCCTCGTCTTTCCCGGTTCGTGCTCCCGGTTGAAGTAGGAAGACACTCTTCGCTTCAGATTCTTTGCCTTTCCTACATATATAATAGTCCCTTCGGTATTCAGATATTGGTAAATACCGGGACTTTCGGGAAGGTTGGATACAATCCCTTTGAGGTAGTCGTTAGTTCTGAGTTCTTCCATAATACCGACGTTTCACCACAGATTACACAGATTAGCGCAGATTTCTATTCGATAAAACTGTGTTTTGTGGTGGATAAATAATCTGTGTTAATCTGTGTAATCTGTGGTGAAATATGAAATGGCTAAAGCGACAGCACAGCCTCCACTTCCACATCATCTCCAAACACATCCTTGCCATGAAGCTCTTTCAGCTCGATGATGAAGTTTACATACACTTTCTTGGGGTTCATCTGTTTCACCAGTTTGCAGGCGGCTTCCATTGTTCCACCGGTTGCCAGCAAGTCGTCGTGTAGCAATACTACATCGTCTTCATTGATGGCATCCTTGTGCATCTGCACGGTGTCTTTGCCATATTCTTTATCATAGCTTTCTTCAATGGTTTCTGCAGGAAGCTTTCCCGGCTTGCGGATAGGTACGAAGCCTGCCCCCAGTCTGGTGGCGAGAATGGGGCCCATAATGAATCCTCTTGATTCTATACCCACTACTTTGGTGATGCCTTTGTCTTTATACATCTCGTATAGTGTGTCCGAGAGTTCCTGCAAGGCGGTAGGCTCCTTGAACAAGGTAGTTACATCGTAGAATAGAATTCCCGGAATGGGGAAGTCGGGTATTTCCCGGATGCTTTTGGTAAGAGTTTCTTTGCTCATAATCAGTTTATTTAATACGTTTATTGAATTCTTTGTTTCACGTGGAACTTTGCGCTCTATCGTCCGCAAAGTACCAGTAGCACGTTGATGTCGCTTGGAGATACTCCCGGAATCCGACTCGCTTGGGCTATTGTTTCCGGATCTATCTTCATCAGCTTCTGTCTAGCTTCGGTAGAAAGGGATTGAATGGAATTATAGTCAAACTTACCTTTTATCTTGATGCTTTCCAATCTTGCCAATTTATCCGCAATAATCCGTTCGCGTCCGATGTATCCCTCGTACTTGATGAGTATTTCTGCAGCTTCTACAATTTCTTCCTTTCTATCGGATATTTTATCCAGTTCTCGTTTAAAGGCACTGACGTGTTCGGCAATGTTCTCAATCGTTATCTGCGGACGGTTTATCAAATCTATCAATTTGCATCCTTGGCGCAGTGGAGTAGTGCCGAGCTGCTCCAATACCGGATTGATTAATGCCGGTTTCATCGAGTAATTCCGCGCGAAGTCTATAATCCGGTTCACGGCTTCACGTTTTTCTGTCAGCAGCTTGTACCGCTCTTCCTTGGCGAGTCCCAGCTTCCAGGCTTTTTCCGTGAGTCGCATGTCCGCATCATCCATACGGAGCAGGATGCGATATTCGGCACGGGAAGTAAACATACGGTAAGGCTCGTCCACACCTTTTGTTACCAAGTCATCGATTAAAACGCCGATATATGCTTCATCCCTTGCAAGGGTGAACGGTTCTCCGCCGTGGCAATTGATGTGGGCGTTGATACCTGCCATGATTCCTTGTCCAGCTGCTTCCTCGTAACCGGTTGTTCCGTTTACTTGTCCGGCAAAGAACAGATTCTTTATATTCTTCGTTTCCAGCGTATGTTTCAGTTGGGTGGGGTCAAAGAAGTCGTATTCGATGGCATAGCCCGGGCGGTAGATGACGAGGTCTCTGAACGCCGGTATCTTTTTCAATGCTGCAATCTGGATGTTCATGGGCAATGAAGAAGAGAATCCATTCAAGTAGAGCTCTTGGGTTGTTTCCCCTTCGGGCTCCAGGAAAAGCTGGTGCTGCGGTTTGTCGGGGAAAGTCACAATCTTGGTTTCTATACTGGGGCAATAACGTGGGCCGATACTTTGGATTTGTCCGTTGAAAAGGGGAGAATCCGGCAGACCTTCCTGCAGGATGCGGTGTGCTTCTTCGTTGGTGAAGCAGGTCCAGCAAGGGAGCTGTTTCAAATGGCGTACATGAGTGTCCATGAACGAGAACTTGTGGAAGTCACATTCTCCGTCTTGGATTTCCATATCCTCATAATGCACGCTGCGTCCATCTATGCGTACGGGGGTTCCCGTCTTCATGCGTCCAAAGGTGATGCCATGCTTTGCGATGGATTCGGTTAATTGGTAGGATGCAGGTTCTGCCATACGTCCACCTGGAAGCATGGTACGTCCCACGTGCATCAGTCCATTGAGGAAAGTTCCTGCGGTGAGTACTACACATTTGGCATGGAACGTTACTCCCCATAATGTGACTACTCCCGTAATCTCACCGTTTTCAACGAGGATTTCCTGCACGGTATCCTGCCAGATATGCAGGTTGGGGATATTTTCCAGTATCTCTCTCCATGCCCAGATGAATTTGTTGCGGTCGCACTGCGCGCGCGGACTCCACATAGCGGGACCTTTGGAACGGTTCAGTATACGGAACTGTATGGCTGTCTGGTCTGTCACCAATCCCATATATCCTCCCAAGGCGTCTATTTCGCGTACTATCTGTCCTTTGGCGATGCCTCCCACTGCCGGGTTACAACTCATCTGTCCGATTTTGTTCATATCCATTGTGATAAGACAAGTCTTCGAACCCAGGTTTGCAGCAGCGGCAGCGGCTTCGCATCCTGCGTGTCCGGCGCCGATTACAATAACGTCATACTTAAACTCCATTCGTTCAGTGTATTTTAAAACTGTGCAAAGTTACGAAAAAAGTTGTATGCCGGGACGTGTCATATCTTAAAATCCGGATATATCTTCTTTGGCATTGCTTATATTTCCGTATCCAGCATCATACTTATTGCTTGGAATGCTTAGGCTATAGACATATTGCTTGTGTTTAGCTTAAAATACAATCAAAATGAAGCTTTTTGAATACTATTGCTTTTCTTTTTGAAAAAGATACATACCTTTGCAGCGTTTGGATATTAAAAAGTGTTTTGATTGACTAATTTTAAGGAAGAGAAGCATGAGAAAGAAATTCTTCTTGTTAATCATTGTCTGCCTGGTTATGGGGGCAGGAGTGATGGCTCAGACGTCTACGGTCTCGGGAACAGTATTTGCCGAGGACAACAATGAGCCGATTATTGGGGCATCGGTATTGGTGAAGGGTACAACGCTGGGGGCCGTGACCGATATCGAAGGTAAATTTACAATCTTGAATGTGCCGGGCACGGCAAAGACAGTGATTGTCTCTTTTGTAGGTATGCAGAAAGTAGAAGCTGCCATAAAGCCTGCTATGAAGGTGGTGCTGAAATCGGATTCGGAACTGCTGGATGAAGTGATGGTGGTGGCTTACGGCACGGCCAAAAAGAGCAGCTATGCAGGTTCGGCTTCTTTAGTGAAAGCGGATGCGCTGAAAGACATTCCGACGACCAGCTTTGAAAACGCGTTGAACGGTAAAGTGGCGGGCTTGCAACTGACGAATAATTCCGGCCAGGCGGGTTCCGCACCGGCCATCCGCATCCGTGGCATAGGTTCTATGAATGCCGGGAATGAACCGTTGTATGTAGTGGACGGTGTTCCGGTCTCTTCGGGCAATACGGGGCAGATGAGCGGTGAGCTCTATTCTACCAACAACATCATGAATACGTTGAACCCGGAAGACATCGAATCTATTTCTGTATTGAAAGATGCGGCGGCCAGCTCGCTTTATGGGTCGCGTGCGGCAAACGGCGTCATTCTGATTACTACCAAAAAAGGACAGATTGGCAAGCCGGTGGTGACGCTGAAAGCCGAAGTGGGCTTCACGCCCTGCTGGGCAACGGACAACTATGAAACGGCCAGCGTACAGGAGAATATGAATATGCTCTACACCGTATTTCACGATGCCCGTACAAGTGGTAAGGGCGAAACGGACGAAAAGGCGGCAGCCTATGCCATAGGCCAGTTGAACAGCCGTTTCAACAAACATGGCTACCAATTTACCACAAATGGTACGGGAGCTTACGAGAACGTCAATATCCTTGAGTACGACAACTCCGGGCGTGGAGGCAAATACTACGATTGGGACAAGGCATATTTCCGTACCGCCATTTATCAGACCTACGATATGTCCGTCAGCGGTGCTACGCAGAATACCAACTATTACACTTCCCTTTCCTATACCCAGGACGAAGGACGTTTGAAGATGAACAGCTTCGACCGTGTTTCCGGTCGCCTGAACCTCACCCAGAAGGTGGGGAAATTCCTTGAACTGACCACCAATGCCAGCCTGGCGCGTACCAAGAAAAGCGGTTATAATGATACACGCAACACGGGCAGTAATTACTTCATGCAGACCCGTAACTTGCTGTGGGGACTCTACTGGCCCACTGATTACAAGACCGGCGAGCTCTGGACCGAACGTTACGGTAGCTACGCCTACAATGGGCTTTATTATGACAAAGAGTGGGAGAACGGTTCTACCAGTACCAAAATCATAGCTGCGGAGACGCTCACCCTGCATCTGATGCCGGGCCTGGACCTTCGTTCTATCTACTCTTACGACAATACTACTGTAAAAGACCATATCTATTACAGTGCCAATCACTATAAAGGCTCGGCAGACAATGGGAATGTCAACGAATACCGTACTACATACGAGAAGATGGTTACCTCCACTACCGCCAATTATACCGGCACCTTCGACAAACACACAGTTGGCACCATGGTGGGTTTCGAAGCGGAGAAGAACAAGACAGACTATGTGCGTGCCACAGGAAGCAATCTTGCGGTCAGCACCATTCATACAGTTTCTACTGCCGGAACGCAGACTTCTGCCGGATATTCCTGGGGAAACTCGATGGTGTCCGTGCTCTCCAAGTTGGATTATAATTACGATGAACGCTACTTCATTTCCGGTTCTTACCGCCGCGACGGTTCTTCCCGGCTCAGCAAGCAGGAACGTTGGGGAAACTTCTGGTCAGTGGCGGGAGCGTGGAACATCATGCGCGAGGGTTTTATGAGCAAATATTCTTTCCTGAGCAACCTGCGTATACGTGCCTCTTATGGTATTAACGGTACGCTGCCTTCGGACAATTACGGCTATATGAGCTTGATGAGCTATACCAGTAAGTACATGGGTAACCCGGGCGGTACAATCACTACCGTCACCAATGACAAGCTGTCTTGGGAGACGAGCTACAACACGAATGTGGGTATCGACTTCGGCTTCTTCGGCCAACGTCTGCGCGGTACGGTGGAATACTTCAACCGTGATTCGAAGAACCTGCTCCAGGATGTTCCCATTTCGATGGTTACGGGATTTTCCTCTACGTTGCGGAACGTAGGATGCATCAACAACCATGGGGTAGAGGTGGAGTTGAGTGGTGACATCATTGATAGTAAAGGATGGTTATGGAGTGCCGGTGCCAACGCAACCTTCCTCCGTTCTGAGGTGAAAGAGTTGTATGGCGGTGCGGACATTATCTGGTACGACCCCACCAGTAGCGACAGCCGTGCGCAATATGTATACCGGGAAGGTCAGTCCACGCTGGCTTTCTATGGATACGAATGGGCAGGTGTGGACAAGACCAACGGCAAGAACGTCTACTATGTAAATGACCCCAAGAATGGCAAGGCCGGAGATTTTGAGTATAACGGGCGCGGAGCTACTTATGACTATAACAATGCCAACTACACCATCATCGGCAATGCCGTTCCCAAAGTGTATGGGGGCATCAATACCTCGGTCTCCTACAAAGGCATAGCCCTTTCGTTGGGCTTTACCTATAAGATAGGAGGAGACTTGTACGACGGAGCCTACATGGATGTGGCCGACGACGGTTATTATTGGGAGCGTATCCGTGCTAAAAGCTACTACAACAACCTTTGGACGCCAGACCATACGAACGGTACAGAGCCCCGTATCGAAGGTGTAGACCTCGATGACCCGCAACAATACAGCAGCCGCCACTTGTTCAATGCCAGTTATCTGCGCTTGAAGAATCTCTCATTGGCCTATACGCTGCCCAAAGCCATGACCCGCAAGGCTTTCATCGAGAATGCCCGCCTTTTCTTCACTGCCAGCAACCTTTGGACAATAGCCAAATACAAGGAGGCAGACCCCGAAGTGAGCGAATACGGCACACGTGGTTGGGAAACCCCTATCGGAAAAACGTTTGTCGTTGGCGTTGAATTGAAATTTTAATGAACTGGAGGAACTAACAATGAAAAAGATATATCATTTATTGGCACTTGTGATACTTGGTGCCTTTACATTCACTTCGTGTGACGATTTTCTGGATATGCAGCCCACCAACTCCGGAAATGCAGAAGGTGCTGTCGGTACGGTAGCCGATGCGCAGGTGGTTATCAACGGTGTGATGAGTGCGATGACCTCATCGTCCTATTACGGCAGAAACCTTTTTATGTACGGTGATGCCAAGGGCGGTGACCTCACGATTTTTGCTGCCGGACGCGGACTGGATGCATTCTATACGTTCAACCACACTTCCAACAGCAATACTTATTCCGGTTTCTGGAGCCGTGGATATTACTGCATTCTGCAGGTCAACACCTTGTTGAGCAACATTGAGAAGCTGGAAGAATCGGGCAGTATGGAAGACTTTTCCGAAGCCAAAGGGCAGGCGTTGACTCTGAGGGCGCTGTTCTATTTCGATTTGGTCCGTCTCTACGGGCTTCCTTACAATTACAACAAGACCTCTTATGGAGTTCCCAATGTAACCGAGCCGCTTACGGTGAACGCCCAGCCCACCCGTGCTACTGTGGAGGAGAACTATCGCCAGATTCTGCAGGACTTGTCGGACGGGGCGGCCCTGCTTGCCAAGAAGAAGACAAAGCAGAGCGGATATGCGGACTATTACACCAACATAGCCCTGCAAGCGCGTGTGAAACTCTATATGGAAGATTATGACGGTGCTTTGAACGCTGCCCGGGAGATTATAGAAAGCGGTGTGTACAAACTGTATGAGCCTGCCGATTGGACGGCTTCCTGGAGCAAGCAGTTTGGTTCCGAGTCCATCTTTGAGCTGGGCATCACCACTGAGGAATCAGACCTGGGAACTTCTTCTTTGGGCTTTTACTTGATGCGCTACGGACAGTTGAAGAATGCCATGGGCTGGTATCTTGCCAGCGATTATTTCTTGAACCGTCTGGGTGAAGACGAGACGGATGTGCGTTGGGGAATCATGGACAACGATGAATACTGGGTGGACAATGAGATTGAACGCAAGGGAGCCTGCTACAAGTATATGGGCAGTACCACTCTGGCAGGTGACGGCAAGGCAACCAATACAGCCGTCAATATCAAGATAATCCGTCTTTCCGAGATATATCTGATTGCCGCCGAAGCAGCCTTGCACTCCACGAAGCAGGAAGCAGGCGCAGATGCCGCCGCCGGTTACCTGAATGAAATCCGCAGGCGTTCTCCCGGACTGGCACCGGCCACTGCCGCTACCATTACCGATGATATGATTCTGGACGAGCGCAGCAAGGAGCTTTTTGGTGAAGGACAACGCTTCTTCGACATGATGCGTATGGGCAGAACCATCGAATTCAACGACGATTTTCAAGATATTCCGGTGAGTCACCGTGGAAAAACAATCGACCGTACTTTCGAGAAGATTGTGCTTCCTATTTCGCAAGATGAGATAAATGCCAATCCGGCATTGGAGAACCAGCAGAATCCGGGATATTAGTCGTTCCCTGCTGTCTATTGTTTGCTACTCCTTGTATATCAGGGAGGTATTTTGCCAACAAGTTGTCACTGCCTTGGCAAACTTTTGCCACGCCTATGGCAAAGTTTTGCCAACGCGGTGGCAAAGTCTTGCCAATGGGAAGGCAAAACCTTGTCATAGGCGTGGCAAGAAAAGCGGAAAAAGGTGCCTTTGATGAATTTCTTTGATAAAATGAGACGGTAATACCTTGATATTCCACAAAAATACTATTTATTGGTTCGAAATTTCTATTCTTTTTTTCTGAATCGGCTTATCTTTGCTTTCGTAGAAACCAATAAAAAGTTATAATACTATGAGAAGATTTTTCCTCATATCGTCATTCTTGGCGTTGTTTGCAATCGGAAGCTCGGCGCAATGGAAGCCGGCAGGTGATAAAATCAAAACGGACTGGGCATCCCAGATTAATCCCGCGAATGTGTTGCCCGAATATCCTCGTCCCATCATGGAACGGAGTGACTGGAAGAACTTGAACGGACTGTGGAATTATGCCGTTATAAATAAAGGTGAGCATCTTCCGGCAGAGTTCGAAGGGCAGATACTTGTTCCTTTTGCCATCGAATCCTCCTTGTCCGGAGTTGGAAAAAGAATCAATGAAAACCAGGAACTGGTCTACCAGCGCAGTTTTGATATTCCTTCCGCCTGGAAGGGAAAACAAGTGCTGTTGCACTTTGGTGCTGTCGACTGGAAAACGGATGTATGGGTGAATGATGTGAAAGTAGGCAGCCATACGGGTGGATTTACTCCGTTCTCCTTCGATATTACTGCCGCCCTTTCTGGCAAAGGCAATAATCAGTTGGTCGTAAAGGTTTGGGACCCGACGGATAAAGGACCTCAACCCCGTGGAAAGCAGGTCAGCAATCCGGAAGGTATCTGGTATACTCCCGTAAGCGGTATCTGGCAGACGGTATGGATGGAGCCGGTTGCCGGAAAACATATCGAGAATCTCCGTATCACTCCCGATATTGACCGTAATCTGTTGACAGTGAGGGCTGAATTGAATAGTGCATGCCCTTCCGACTTTGTGGAAGTGAATGTGTATGACGGCAATCAACTGGTAGCCACCGGCAAAAGTATCAATGCAGAGCCGGTGGAGGTGTCCATGCCCCGGAATGCCAAGTTGTGGAGTCCAGATTCCCCCTTCCTCTATACGCTGAAAGTGACTCTGAAAAGTGGAGGCAAGGTAGTGGATAAGGTGGACAGCTATGCTGCCATGCGTAAGTACTCCACCCGTCGTGACGCGGATGGCATCGTACGCCTGGAACTGAATAACGAGGCTTTGTTCCAGTTTGGACCGCTGGACCAGGGTTGGTGGCCCGACGGACTGTATACAGCTCCCACAGACGAGGCTTTGCTGTATGATGTACAGAAGACGAAAGATTTCGGTTTCAATATGATTCGCAAGCATATCAAGGTGGAACCGGCACGTTGGTACACACATTGTGACCGTTTGGGTATCATCGTATGGCAGGATATGCCGAGCGGTGACCGTAATCCGGAATGGCAGAACCGCCGCTATTTCGACGGAACAGAACTGAAACGCTCCACCGAATCCGAAGCCTATTATCACAAGGAATGGAAGGAAATAATGGATTGTCTCTACTCTTATCCGTGTATCGGTACATGGGTACCGTTCAACGAAGCCTGGGGGCAGTTCAAGACGGTAGAGATAGCCGAATGGACGAAACAGTATGACCCGACCCGCCTGGTGAATCCGGCAAGTGGCGGTAACCATTATACTTGCGGTGACATGCTCGACCTCCACAACTATCCCCAACCGGAAATGTATTTGTATGATGCACAGCGCGCCACGGTTTTGGGTGAGTATGGCGGCATTGGCCTTGTCTTGAAAGATCATCTTTGGGAACCGAACCGCAACTGGGGATATGTTCAGTTCAACTCTTCCAAAGAAGTGACTGATGAGTACGTGAAATATGCCGATATGCTGTATCAGATGATAAAAAGAGGTTTCTCGGCAGCCGTCTATACACAGACCACGGATGTGGAGGTGGAAGTGAACGGTCTGATGACTTACGACCGCAAGGTGATAAAGCTGGATGAGAAACGCGTGAAAGAGATAAATACACGTATCTGCAATTCACTTAAGAAATAGGGGCATTTACAATTTACCATTTACAAAGTACAATTTAACTATGCAGATGACAGCGCAGCCAAATTGTACTTTGTAAATGGTAAATTGTGCATTAAAAATGTTGTTATGAAACGATTGATTATAAAGCTTTTCCTTAGTCTGTGCCTATGGGCGGTATTGCCGGTCTGTGCGCAGGATGCTGTTCATTACTATTTCAGAACGATGGATATCCGGAACGGTCTTTCGCAGAACACCGTGTATCAGATTTTGCAGGATAGGAAAGGCTTTATGTGGTTCGGAACCAAGGACGGTCTGAACCGGTATGACGGGTTGTCTTTCCGTGTCTACAAGAAAGAGAACTCCGGTTTAGGCAAGAATTTCATAACCGCGCTCTACGAGGACCGCCGGGGCAATATCTGGATTGGTACCGATGGGGGAGTCTTTATTTACGACCCGGTACTGGATTCCTTTACCGCTTTCGATGAGGCCAGTGATAATGGCAGTATCATCAGGGATTTCGTCACCATGATTGGAAGTGACGAGGACGACAATATCTGGATATCGGTAGAAAACCAGGGGTTGTTCTGCTATAAACCGGATGAAGGGAGGCTGCTGAACCATCTGCACGATTCGGGACTGCCCAATGTAACCCGCTTTTGGCTGAATGGGAATACGTGTTGGCTGGCCTTGTATGCGGATAATCTTTACTATACGAAAGCTGACTTTGAAACTCCTCTGCAGCCTTTCAAGGATGCGGAAGGAAATGAGATTTTCAAGAATGATATTATCAACTGGCAGGTCAGCGGACCCCATAATTGTGTGTATATCGCTTCGCTGAACGGGTTGACAGAGATAAACCAGACTACCGGCAAGACGCGGAAGCTGCTGAACACCTATGTGAGGGCTTTGCAGTTCAAATCTGACAACGAGCTGTGGGTGGGCGCAGAGTCCGGCTTGTATATTTACAATCTGACGAATGACAAGATTACCCATTTGACCGTTCCCGACCAGGATGATTCGTATGCATTGTCGGACAATGCCATTTATTCGCTCTGCTGCGACAAGGAGAACGGCATGTGGATAGGGTCTTATTTCGGTGGAGTGAACTATTGCCCTTATCAGTGGACTTATTTCGAGAAGTTCTATCCGAGAGACAATCTCAGGCATTTCGGCCGTCGTGTACGGGAAATCTGTGAAAGTAATGATGGCACCTTGTGGATAGGTACCGAAGACAAAGGCTTGTTCAATTACAATCCGGAAAACGGAAAGATAGAGCCTTTTGAGCATCCGGCCATTTATCAGAATGTCCACGGCCTTTGCCTGGACGGGGATGATTTGTGGGTAGGTACGTTCTCCGGTGGTCTGAACCGGGTGAATCTTCGGACCAGGCAGGTGAAACATTATGCCAAGGGTGAGAGTGAGAATTCCATGGTCGCCAATGACGCCTTTACCATTTGCAGGACCACTACGGGAGACGTGTGGATAGGCACCACGTCCGGTCTGTTGAAGTACAATCGCTCTACAGATGACTTTACCCGGATTCCTCAGCTGAAGAATATGTTTACTTATAACATTCTGGAGGACTTCAACGGAAATCTGTGGTTTGCTACTTTTTCTAATGGAGTGTTCTGCTACAATGTAAGAAGCCAGCAGTGGAGGAATTATCTGTCTAATGAGAATGATTCGACCTCTCTTCCCTACAATAAGGTAATCAGTATCTACGAAGACAGCAGGAAGCGTCTGTGGTTCATGACGCTGGGTGAGGGCTTCTGCCGCTACAATCCGGAAACGGACAATTTTACCCGTTATGACATGTCGAAAGGATTTCCGAGCAACACTATCTACAAGATGGTCGAGGATAAGCGGGGTAACTTATGGATTACTTCCAATTATGGTCTGGTCTGCTTCAATCCCGATACGGAGAGCAAACATGTCTATACCACGGCAAACGGGCTGCTGAGCAACCAATTTAATTTCCAGTCCGGTTACATTGACAAGAAGGGACGCATCTATTTGGGAAGTATCAACGGATTCATAGCCTTTGACCCGGAAACTTTTGTGGAGAACACTTTTCTCCCTCCCGTAGTGATTACAGATTTTTATCTGTTCAACAAACGGCTTTCGGTGGATAGTCCGGATTCTCCTTTGGAGAAGAGCATCACCTATGCGGATGAGATAGAGCTGGATGCCGACCAGAATTCTTTCTCTTTTCAGGTTGCAGCCCTGAGTTACCAGGCACCCGAAATGAATGGTCTTGAATGTAAGCTGGAAGGCTTTGACCGCGACTGGTATACGGTAGGGCGGAATTCCATCATCAACTATTCAAACCTTCCTTATGGAAGCTATACATTGCGTATAAAAGGTTCCAACAGCGATGGCAAGTGGAACGCGACGGAACGTGTGCTCGACATCCATATTCATCCTCCTTTCTATCTCTCCACTTGGGCGTATGCTGTTTATACGGTATTGGCGTTATGTTCACTGGCTGCTGTAATTATCTATTTCAGAAAACGGACCCGGCAGAAGCATCAGCAGGCTATGGACAAGTTTGAGCGGGAAAAGGAACGGGAGTTGTATACTGCGAAGATAGACTTCTTCACGAATGTGGCGCATGAGATACGTACACCGCTTACACTGATAAAGAGTCCGCTCGAGAATGTATTGGCTTCCCGTTCTGTTTCGGATGACATCAGGGATGATTTGGAGACCATGGAACTGAACACCAACCGACTGCTTGATTTGGTGAACCAGTTGCTGGACTTCCGGAAGACGGAGACGCAAGGCTTCCAATTGAATTTTGTGGAATG
>ERZ1673748.1706-NODE-1706-length-19544-cov-6.293858_pt1 | contig 19544 bp, 19 predicted proteins | sample MGYA00580196_ERZ1673748 | MGnify/ENA primary metagenome ERZ1673748 (study PRJEB41218, sample SAMN15661796) | gut metagenome | host: Homo sapiens | place: Canada: London | collected 2015-08-20/2019-03-30 | study: EMG produced TPA metagenomics assembly of...
TATGGAGGCCATTCACTCCGTGCTGGAGCGGACGCCCCCGGAGCTGGTGGCGGATGTGTCCACCAACGGTATTATCATGACCGGCGGCGGCAGCCTGGTGTACGGCTTTGACAAGCTGGTCACCGCCCGCACCGGCATTCACACCACTGTGGCGGACGACGCCATTTCCTGCGTGGTTCTGGGCACCGGCAAGAGTCTGGATTCCCTGAACGCCATGCAGGACGGCACTATGAACCTCAGCCGCCGCAAGCAAATGACCTAACCAGCCTCTCCCCCGGAATTCCGGGGGAGTCTTCATCTGGACCGGAAACTTTTTCTTGAAAAAGTTGCAAAAGCGACTGTATCGTCCGCCCGTTTCAGGCGTATGATAGAGAAAACCGATCAAAGCGAGGATTTATGCTGACATTTAAAAACGTTACGGTGCGGGACGCGGCCATGCTGCGGCGCTATTATGAAAACTGCGATTACGCGCTATGCGAATACTCCGCCGGTGTCAAGCTCATGTGGCGGAGCGCGCTGCGTTATGCCTGGGCGGAGGCGGCAGGCTGCCTGATCATCCGGTGCGAAAGCGAGGGACGGGTGTCCTTCGATTATCCGGTGGCCGGACCGGAGGGGGATGAGGACGCGGCTCTGTCCGCCATTGAAGCCTACTGCATGGAAACGGGTATTCAGCCGGAAATCTCCATCGTGCCGGAGGAAAAAGCCCCTGTACTGCTATCCCGGTATCCTTATGTGCGGGTGAGCAACATCCGTACTTGGCGGGACTACCTGTACTACAAGGAGGACCTCCAGCTCTTCGCCGGGCGGCGATACTCCGGCCAGCGGAATCACATCAAAAAGTTCTACGCCCAATGGCCCAATGCGGAGTTCCGGCCCATTAGCGTCAAGGCGGACGCCGGGGCTATTGAACAGTTCTGGGTAGATTTTAAAGCGGAATTTCCCAAGGACAGCGGCAGCAAGGCCATGGCGGAGCTGGAACTCTCCAAAAAGATGATGGCCATGCCGGACAAGCCCTGGCTCCTGCGGGGCGGCATGTTCGACGGGGAAAAGCTGATTGCCCTGTCTCTCTGTGAAAAATGCGGTGAGACCCTCATCATCCACATTGAAAAGGCTCTCTATTCCTATGCCGGCGCATATCCCGCCATGGTACAGGCGGAGGTGGCTGCCTTTGGTGACGGCTGCGCCTATGTGAACCGGGAGGATGACGCCGGGGACCGGGGTTTGCGGACCTCCAAGCTGCAATACGGCCCCGCCAAGCTGTCTCCCAAGTATCATTTTCTGCCTCAGAACGAGCTGCTGCGGCACGTTTCCGCGATCCCGGAACTGAAAACCGAGCGACTGACCCTTTCCGCCATCACGGAGGCGGACATCCCTGCCTATAATGCATTGGTGCTGGACAGTGACCGAAACCGCTGGTGGGGTTATGACGATGTGGGTGGTCTGGGCGCGCCTGTGACAGAGCGCAGCTTTTATGACGTGGCCCGCCGGGATTTTGAAAATCGGATGGCGGTAAACTTCGCCGTGCGGTTGAATGGAACGCTCATCGGTGAGGCGGTGCTCTATAACTTTGACTACCGGGGCAGCGCGGAGTTGGGCTGCCGGATCGATAAGGCCTATGCCGGAAACGGCTACGGCACCGAAGCTTTCCGGTGTGCTGCGGAATGGGGTCTGTATCAGGTGAATCTGAGCCGGATCGTGGCAAAGTGCTACAAGGAAAATGAGGCATCCTACAAGATGCTGTCCGCCTGTATGCGGCGGAACGGAGAGGACGAGACCTTCTTCTATTTTGAAAAGCTGGTCTGACTGACCAACATGCTCAATGCCATCAAAAAGGTCCCTGCGTACTATGTACGCAGGGACTTTCCTATATGGCGGGACTTTTCTTTACGCCAGTTCAGCCTGACCGGTGTAGAGTTGGTAGTAGCGGCCGTGCTGGGCCAGCAGATTCTCGTGGTCGCCCCGCTCAATGATACTGCCCTGCTCCAGAACCATAATGGCCTTGGAGTTGCGGACGGTGGAGAGCCGGTGAGCAATGACGAACACGGTGCGCCCCGCCATCAGCCGGTCCATGCCCTTTTCGATGAGCTTTTCCGTCCGGGTGTCGATGGAACTGGTGGCCTCGTCCAAAATCAGCACAGGCGGGTTGGCGCAGGCGGCGCGGGCGATGTTCAAAAGCTGCCGCTCGCCCTGGCTGAGGCTGCCGCCCTCACTGGTGAGGACCGTTTGATAACCGTCAGGCAGGTGGCGGATGAAGCCGTCCGCTCCCGCCAGCCGGGCCGCGGCCTCCACCTCCTCGTCGGTGGCGTCCAGACGGCCATAGCGGATGTTGTCCGCCACCGTGCCGGTAAAGAGGTGGGTATCCTGCAGGACCACGCCCAGTGACCGCCGCAGAGAGTCTTTCTGGATGTCCCGGACGTCGATGCCGTCGTAGGTGATGGTGCCGGACTGGATCTCGTAGAACCGGTTGATAAGGCTGGTGATGGTTGTCTTACCTGCGCCGGTGGAGCCTACAAAGGCGATCTTCTGACCGGGCTTGGCAAAGAGGGAAATGTCATGGAGGATGATCTTCCGGTCATCGTAGCCGAACACCACGTGGTCGAACCGGACATCGCCCCGGAGGGGTACCAGGGTGCCGTCCGGCTTTTTCCAGGCCCAGGCGCCGGTATCGTAATCCGCCTTGGACAGGGTGCCGTCGGCGTTTTCTTTTACCCGTTCCAGCGTCACCTTGCCCTCGTCCACCTCCGGCTCCGTCTCCATGATTTCAAACACCCGCTCCGCGCCGGCCACGGCGGAGAGAATGGTGTTCACCTGCTGGGAGATTTGGGTGATGGGCTGGCTTACCTGCTTGGTATACTGCAAAAAGGCCGCCAGCCCGCCCAGGTCGCCACTGCGGATGGCCAGCAGACCGCCCACGCAGCAGGTAATGGCGTAGTTGATGTGGCTCAGGTTTCCCATGGCAGGCATCATAGCGCCCGCATAGGCCTGGGCCTTTGTGGCCGCGTCCCGGTAGGCCTCGTTCAGTCCGGCAAAGCCGGCTTTGGCGGCATCCTCGTGGTTAAAGACCTTAATGACCTTCTGGCCCTCGATCATCTCCTCGATATAGCCGTTCACCGCGCCGATGGCCTTCTGCTGGGCGGCAAAGTACCGGCGGCTGCGGCCGCCGATGGTCTTGACCACCAGCAGCATCACTGCCAGCATGGCAAAGGTGATGGCCGTCAGGATGGGGCTTAGGACGATCATCATGGCCACCGTGCCCAAAAAGGTTAGGGAGCAGGAGATCAGGCTGGCGAAACTATTGTTCAGCGCCTCAGACACGGTTTCAATGTCGTTGGTGTACCGGCTCATCAGTTCGCCGTGAGTGTGGGTATCAAAAAATTTCAGGGGCAGCTTCTGCATCTTGTTGAACAGATCCGCCCGGAGCTTTGCCACAGTGTTTTGGGCCACATGGACCATGATCCGCGCATAACCGTAGGAGCACACTGCCCCCACAACATAGACCCCCGCCATGACACAGAGCATTTTGGCAAGGCCGATAAAATCGCCGGGGAGGATATAATCATTGATGAGGGGCTTGATGAGGTAGGAGCCTGCCACGGAGCAGGCGGCGCTGATAAACAGCAAGATCACCACGATCACCAGCAGCGCCTTATACCGCCCCAGATAGCCCATGAGCTTGCTTAGGGTGCCCCGCAGATCCTTGGGCTTTCGGAAGCCGCCCCGGGGTCCACCGGGACCGTGGCCCGGTCCGCGTTTCGTATTGTTCTCAGCCACCGATGCTCACTCCTTCCTGCTGGGATTCGTAGACCTCACGGTAGATCTCGCAGGTCTTCATCAGTTCCTCGTGGGTGCCTTGGGCCGCCACCGCGCCGTCATCCATCACCAGAATCAGGTCGGCGTCCATGACGGACGTCACCCGCTGGGCCACGATGAGCTTGGTGGTTCCCGGCAGATCCTGCCGGAACGCCTGACGGATCTTCGCATCCGTGGCAGTATCCACGGCGCTGGTGGAATCGTCCAAAATCAGCACCTTCGGTTTTTTCAAAATAGCACGGGCAATGCACAGCCGCTGCTTTTGTCCGCCGGAGACATTGACGCCCCCCTGTCCCAAATCAGTGTCCAGACCGTCAGGCATCCGCTCCAGGAATTCGTCGGCACAGGCAGCGCGGCAGGCGGTCCAAAGCTGGTCCTCCGTGGCGTTGGGATCGCCCCAGAGCAGATTTTCCCGGATGGTGCCGGAGAACAGGGTGTTCTTTTGCAGCACCACGCTGACGGACTCCCGCAAATGCTCCATGGTGTAGTCCGCCACCGGCCGTCCGCCTACGGAGACGGTGCCTTCTTGCGCCTCGTACAGCCGGGGGATCAGGCTCATGAGGCTGGTCTTGCCGCTGCCGGTGCCGCCCAAAATACCCACCGTAGCCCCGCTGGGAATGTGGATGTTCACATCCTTCAGCACCCACTCCGGGCTGGTTTCACTGTATTTGAAAAACACATGGTCAAAGTCGATGCTGCCGTCCTTCACGGCGGCGTCCGCCTTGGCGCTGTCGTCGGTGATGGCGGGCCGCTCCTCCAAAACCTCCACGATCCGCTTGGCGCAGGCGATGGACCGGGTCATCATCATGAACATCATGGAAACCATCATCAAGGACATCAAAATCTGGGTGATATAGGTGAAGAAGGCGGTCAGGTCGCCCACCGGCAGCGTCCCGGCGTAGACCATTTTGCCGCCGAACCACATGACGGCGATGATGGTGCTGTAAACCACCAGCATCATCACCGGCATATTGATGACCACCATGCCGAAGGCCCGCATGGAGCTTTCCTTCAGATCGCCGTTGCGCTTGGCGAACTTCTCCTCCTCATAGTCCTCCCGAACAAAGGACTTCACCACCCGGATGCCGGTGAGGTTCTCCTGCACCACAAGGTTCAAAGCGTCCGTCCGTTCCTGAAGGGACCGGAACAGCGGCCCCGCCTTGGTGAGGATCAGAGTGATGACGATCAGCAGCAGCGGGATCACCACCAGAAATACGTTGCTCAGGTCACGGCTCAGCCGGATAGACAGTACCAGCGCCGCCACCAGCATCACCGGGGCCCGCACCAGCAGCCGCATCCCCATCATCAGCGTCATCTGCATATTGTTGACGTCATTGGTCAGCCGGGTCACAAGGGACGCGGTAGAGAACTTCTCGATGTTGGAAAAGGCAAAATCCTGAATGTGCTCATACTCCGCCCGCCGCAGCTCCGCGCCGAAACCCTGTCCGGCAACGGAGGAAGATGCCACAGCCCCCAGGCCGAAGCACAGGGAGATGACGGCCATCCCCACCATGAGAAGGCCCTTTTGCAGAATGTAGTTCTGATTCGCCGTTTCAATGCCGATATTCACAATATCCGCCATCACCAGCGGGATCAGCAGTTCAAAAATAGCCTCGGCTGCGCTGCACAGAACGCCCACCGCGATCCATTTGGAATAGGGTCTTGCGTATGGCCCGAGTTTTTTCAGCATGTGGTTCGGTCCTCCTCTAAATTCTCGATGACACGGTACAAAAGCAGCCGCAGAGCCTCAGTCTCCTCCAGCCGCAGCCCCTTGACCATGACCGCTTCCGCCTCCTGAAAGGCAGCCTGCACCAGACTGTTCAGTTCCCGGCCCTTCTCCGTGGCCGTGACCTGCTTCTGCCGCTGGTCATTTTCATCCGCCGTGCGGCGGATCAGGCCCTTTTCCTCCATCCGGTCCAAAATGCCGTTGGCAGTGGAGGGCCGCACCCGCAGGTGCTCCACCACATCCCGCTGGGGGGCGGTGTAGCCGTGACTGCTGAGATACAGCAGCGTATGGGTCTGGGAGGGAGTCATGTCATACCGGGATAACCGGGCATCCATCCGTTCCCGTGCCAGATGGGCCGCGTGGCCTAACAAAGGCCCCAAAAAATCCGGTCCGCAGGCTGGTTTCATATCGGTATCAGCTCCTTTGCATTTAGTGTCCTAATTTTTAGTATGCTAAATATTATCATACGTTAAAACATTCGTCAACCCAATATTTCGCCTGTATTTTTGAACATTTTATGAACAGATTTATTCGCTTTGTTATTCTGTGAACAATTTATGAAGAATCGGCATCACCTGTTGACTTTTCCGTTTTCACACCGTATGATAAAGCCATAGAAGCAATCCCAACCAATCTCATTTTCCCTCTCTTTTCTCTATCTTACACGGAGAGACGGACGGCTCACGCCGTCCGTCTTTCTACATATTCTCCCATAAAAACAACTGCCTGTACCGGTTCTCAAAACCCGGTACAGGCAGTTTTCATTTATTGTTCCAACGGTCTCAGCTCCGCGCGTTCACGGCCGCTCCGATTCCGTCGGCGCAGGTGCAGGGCTGGCTTCTTCCGATTCCGTCTGCGCGGACGCAGATTCCCCCGGTGCTTCCCCCGCTACGCTGTGCGTCCGGAGATAGTCCAGCCAAAGCCGGCAGCCTGCCCGATTCAGATGAACGCCATCGAAGCTCAACTCCTCCGGCAGGCAGCCGTCCTCTCCGGTGAGGGCCTCCGCCACATCTACATAGGCGCAGCCGTTTTCCTCTGCCAGCTCCCGCCAAACCTGATTATAGGCCAGAATTCGCTGATTATTGACATAGGAGCCTTTGGCGTCCTGCTCTGTTGAAACCGGCAGCAGAGACTGGATCACCAGTTCCGCGTCGGGATGGTCCGCCTTCAGTCGGCGGATCAGGTTTTCCGCATGGCCCCGGAAGATGTCCGTCCCCTTCCAGCCCAGTTCGTTGACGCCCAGCATCAGGTAGATCTTTCCGCAGTCTGCGGCGGCCACGGCCTCTGCCAGAGAGACCTTTTTTCCATTTTCGCCCTTCCAGTTTTCCAGTTCCGTAGCGGAGGCCACTGTTTCTCCGGTAACGCAGAAATATGTGCCTCGGTTCAATCCGCTGTAAAGCCGGAAGCCATCAGTCCGGGAGTCCCCCACAAAAGCCACATCGTCAAAATAGCTGTCATCCACCGGCGCCGATTCCGCCATCGGCCCCCAGGGTTTCTCCGGGACAGGCTCTTCCTCCACTGGCTCTTCCGGCAATTCCGGCTCCGCAGGGATCACCGTTACGGACGGCTCCTCCTGTGCCGGCTCCTCCGGTGGGACCGCCACCGTCTGGTGGGAATGTATCGCCAGCAGGCCCGCAGCCGCCAACAGCAGCACCGCAGCCAGCATCCAGCCATGCGGATTTTTCCTCATACGCTTACCTGTCACGGACACATTCCCCCTTTCCTTCAGCGCTTGGCATTATGTAAACGCAGTGTATCTCCTATTAGACACTTTTTACCGAAAAAAGTCGATACAATTTGGAAAAAATTCAATAACAATTTGGTGACAAATTTTTCACAATAAAGACATCAGCCCGGAAGCGGGACCGCCGTCCTGCCTCCGGGCCAATGGGTATTCTTCTATTCAGTCCCGCAGAGAGGGCGGATAAACGCCGGACTCGTGGAGCTGCCGCAGGTCCTCCGCCACACGGGCCCGGTCCTCACGGTAGGTCATGCCGAACCAGCGGTCCTTGGAATGGAGCACGGAAACGGTCATGCGCCCCGCCTTCACCTCCTCGCCCACCATCAGCGGCAGCAGGCACTCCGCCTTCACCGCGTCATCAGGCAGCCCCCGGAGGAAGTTCTCAAAATAGGTCCGCAGCGCCGGGAAGATCGAGGGCATGAAGCCCCAGAAGTTCATGGAGACCACCGTATCCGGGGCCAGGTCCGTGTCGGTGTCCAGATCCGTCAGGTGTCCGTCGGGATAGAGCTGGACCTTCAGCGCCTCCTGAATGGTATCCAGTTTTCCGTCCTTGACCTTGCAGACGCCCCGGGACACGGTGCCGTGGAGACTGGCGGTGTTTTTCAGCAGATAGCCCACCATGGTTCCCTTGCCCTCGGCAGGCAGCTTGACCAATTCCTCATAAATCGTCCGGTAGGCGTCCACCCCGTAATAGTCATCGGCGTTGATGACGCAGAAGGGGCCGTCCACTGCGGATTCCGCGCACAGCAGGGCGTGGACCGTGCCGAAGGGCTTGGTGCGTCCCTCAGGAATGTGATAAAAGTCCGGTACGGAGGTATAGTCCTGATAGACGTAGGCCACCTGCACCGGCTGGCCCTTCGCCGTCTTTTTCTCCTTGAGATAGCCCACCAGCTCGTCCATCATCTCCCGCATTTCCGGCTTGATGATGAACACCACCTTGTCAAAGCCGGCCCGCAGGGCATCGTGAATGGAATACTCCATCAGAATTTCGCCGTTGGGGCCGATGCCGTCCACCTGCTTGCTGCCGCCATACCGGGAACCGAGGCCTGCCGCCATGATCACCAAAGAAACAGCCATATTGCTTCTCCTTTATTTCTCTTGTCTATTCGATATTTGGCCCGGCGGCACTGCCGCCGTTCTATATTTCCCTCTACCATACCTTATTTTTTGAATTTTTGCAACGGTCTTGACAGGTTTGTTTTTCCGGTTATAATATGAAAACGATAATCATTTTCATATTGGAGGCAAGGATGGCTTATCAAACCAAACAGCAGCAGGCGGTACTGCGCTGTTTACAGCTGCGGGCGGAGGAATGTCTCTCCGCCGCCGATCTTTCTGAGGAACTGCGGCACGGCGGTCTCACCGTAGGGCTGGCAACCGTTTACCGCCAGTTGGACAAGCTGACCCAGCAAGGGTTGGTCCATAAGGTCACCACGGAGGAAGGGGCGCTCTACCAATACTGCCCTCAGGCCGGGCATTCCCACGACTGCTTTCTGCTGCGGTGTGAGGGCTGCGGCCGGATGGTCCATCTGGACTGTCAGCATTTGGAGGAGGTCTGCCGTCATCTGTCCTCCGAGCATCATTTTCGCATCGATCCCCGCCGCACCGTGCTGACCGGGCTCTGCGACCACTGTCAGGAGGCAACGCATGAAGGATAACGAACTGATCGTCTGCCGGAACGTCTCCCTCGGCTATGAGGGAAAATCGGTGCTTACCGATCTGGACCTTACGATTGCAAAGGGAGACTATCTCTGCGTGGTGGGAGATAACGGCTCCGGCAAGTCCACCCTCATGCGGGGACTTTTAGGACTGATCCAACCACAGAGCGGCACCATTGAGCACGCCCCGGCGTTGAAGCACGGGGCCATCGGCTACCTTCCCCAGCAGACCCGGGCCCAGCGGGATTTCCCCGCCACCGTGCTGGAGGTGGTGCTCTCCGGCTGCCTGAACCGGCAGGGGCTGCATTTTTTCTACACCCCGGCCCAACGGTCCGAAGCCATGATGAACCTGGGCAAGCTGGGAATTCTGGAGCTGAAGGACGCCTGCTACCGGGATCTCTCCGGTGGGCAGCAGCAGCGGGTGCTATTGGCCCGCGCCCTGTGCGCCGCCAGCCAGCTTTTGATTTTGGATGAACCCATCACCGGTCTGGACCCCGCCGCCGCCCAGGACCTCTACAAAACGCTGGCCTACCTGAACCAGAAGGAGGGCATGGCCATCGTGATGGTGACTCACGATTTGAAGGCAGCGCTGAAAAGCGCCCGCACAGTACTGCACATCGGACGAAAGGGCCTCTTTACCGGCACGGCATCCGACTATCTGGCGAGTCCCCAGGGCCGCCGCTTCCGGGAGGAACTGAAATCATGAATATTTTACAGATGTTTTCTTACCCCTTTATGCAAAGGGCCTTGATCGCCGGTGTGCTGGTGAGCCTGTGCGCCGCCCTGTTAGGCGTTCCGCTGGTTCTGAAACGGTATTCCATGATCGGCGACGGCCTGAGCCACGTCTCCTTCGGTGCGCTGGCCATCGCCGTGGCGCTGGGGGTAACGCCGTTGTATTTTTCCATTCCTGTGGTCATTTTGGCGGCATTTTTCCTGCTGCGGATGGCCAGCCATCCTCACTGGAACAGCGATGCCGCCATCGCCGCCGTCAGCGCTTCGGCGCTGGCCATCGGTATTCTGGTGATCTCCCGGACCACCGGCATGACCACCGATGTGGACAACTATATGTTCGGCAGCGTCCTTGCCATGACAAAGGGGGATGTGGTCCTCTCCGTGGTGCTGTCGGTAACGGTGCTGGCGCTGTACCTGCTTTTTTACCACCAGATCTTCGCCGTCACCTTTGACGAGAGCTTCTCCCGGGCCACCGGGTTGAAGGTGGACACCTGCAACACCCTGCTGGCCATCCTCACGGCCCTGACCATCGTGCTGGGAATGCGGATGATGGGCGCTATGCTCATCTCCTCGCTGGTGATCTTCCCGGCTCTGACCGCCATGCGGCTGTTCAAGAGCTTCCGTGGCGTGATCCTCTGCGCCGCCGTGACCTCCGTGGTGTGCTTCTGCGTGGGACTCACCATCTCCTTTGGCTTTTCTACCCCGGTGGGGGCAACGGTGGTGGCGGCGGACCTGACGGTTTTTCTGGCTGGCTGCCTGCTGGCTGCTCTCCGGCGGAAATGACAGTTCACTCCCCTTACCGGAGAACAGCCAAGCGGCTCCCGGTTTTAAAAAATCGAAAACTGATCCGGCGGGGCGAAGCAGCAGTTTCGCCCCGTCGGCTTTTTCCTGCTAAAAATCTGCGAAAAAATACCGTTTCTTTCTCTGTTTCTCACATTGACTTCCCCGGCCGCCGCGCATAAACTGAGGATTGCTTTTTACCGAGGTGATCGTTATGAATCTGATTGTAGAATTTTGTATTGTATTTCTCATCTGTATGGCAGGTGAATGGATCGCGGCGCTGCTGCCCTTTACACTGCCCGCCAGTGTCATCAGCCTGATCCTGCTGTTGATCTTGCTGCTCAGCGGCGGGGTCAAGGAGCGGACGATCCAGGGGACCTCCCACTTTCTCATCGACAATATGGGGCTGTTTTTCATTCCCTCCGTGGTGGGAACTCTGGAATATCTGGACGTGCTGAAGCTGCAGTTTGTCCCCTTTCTGGTGGTCTCCCTTGTCAGCACACCGCTGGTGTACGCGGCAACAGCCTGGAGCGTCCGGCTGCTGATGAAGCTGTTTCATGCAAAGGAGGCGTCCCATGATTGATACGCTGACTTCCACGCCCTTTTTCGGTCTCGGCGTGACGCTGCTCTGCTGGTATCTGGCCGTCCGGTTCCAGAAGCGGACGGGGCTTCTGATCTGCAATCCGGTGCTGGTGGCCAGTCTGCTGGTCATCGGGATCATGCTGCTGTTCCACATCCCTCTGGACAACTACAACGCCGGCGGCAGCATTATCAAACTGCTGCTGGCTCCCGCCACCGCCGTTCTGGCTCTGAACATCTACCAGCAGCGGGCCATTCTGAAGCGGCACTTCTGGCCGGTGGTGCTGGGCTGCTTTGTGGGTAGTCTCGTGAGCATGCTATTGGTGCAGGTGCTCTGCCGCCTGTTTCAGGCGGAGGCCTCCCTGTTGAATTCCCTGCTGCCCAAAAGTGTCACGACGGCCATCGCCGTCAGCATTGCGGAGAGCAGCGGTGGCCTTCCGGCTCTGACTGCGGCATCAGTCATTATCACCGGGATTGAGGGCGCTATGCTGGCCCCGCTGTTTGCCAAGGTGTTCCATGTCACCGACCCGGTGGTGGAGGGCGTGGCCATCGGCGCGTGCAGCCATGCGGTAGGCACCAGCAAGGCGCTGGAGATTGGTCCTCTTCAGGGCGCCATGAGCTCCATCGCTCTATGTGTCTGCGGCATCATCACCTCTATTCTGGCCATGTTCTTTACCGCGTAAAGCAGGGCGGAACTTCTTTTCAGCAGTTCCGCCCTGTTTTTTTTGCTTCCGTGCGGAACCTAACTGCCCCTTTTCCCGTCTATACAGGTAGAATGGAATCAATCCCCTCGGTTCACGGAGCAGAAAGGAGCGCTTCTTTATGAAACGGTTTTTCGCAGCATTTCTGGCATTGGCCTGCGTTCTGAGCCTGTCGGCCTGCCGGGAAGAACAGACCGCCGCCAAGCCAGTGATCTACCTCTATCCGGAGGAGGAGACTGCCGTCACGGTAAAGCTGGACTACGCCGGAGCATTGACCTGCACCTATCCTGCCTACGGCGACGGCTGGGCAGTGACTGCCTGCCCGGATGGGACTCTGACAGACGATGCCGGACAGACTTACAGCTATCTCTACTGGGAGGGTACGGATACCATCGCGTATGACTTCTCCCAAGGCTTCTGCGTGGCAGGAACCGACACCGCTGCCTTTTTGGAGGATGCGCTGGCCCAGCTGGGCCTCACCCGGCGGGAGGCCAACGAGTTCATCGTCTACTGGCTGCCCCAGATGCAGAAGAATCCCTATAATCTCATCGCCTTCCAGTCGGACCGCTATACGCAGGCGGCAAAGCTGACCATCGACCCGCCCCCGGATACCCTGCTGCGGGTATTCATGGCCTGGAAGCCCTTGGACAAGTTCTTGGAGATCCCCGCCCAGAGCCTTACCGCTCCGGAGCGCACCGGCTTCACGGCGGTGGAGTGGGGCGGCTGCCGGGTGCGTTGACTGTTTTTCGGCGGTTCCGGGGTTTTTTCTCCGGAACTGGCCGAAAATTGTAAAAAATCAGCGTGATTTTTTCAAAAAAGTCCGGAAACGCCCTTGCAATTTATCATAAAGTGTGTTATCTTAATACATATTAAAGGAGTGTAAGTTGTGAGTGGACCGCAAGGTCCGCTCTTTTTTGTGGCATCCGCACTCCGCCGCAAACGAAAAACCGAAAGGAGAATCCCATGGAAAAGGTCACCGATCTCACCGCCCGTCTGGCGGCACCCATCGTGGAAGAGCAGGGCTGCTCCCTGTGGGACGTGGAATATGTGAAGGAGGCCGGCACCTGGTACCTCCGGGTCCTCATTGACAAGGAGGGCGGCGTGGATATTCTGGACTGTGAGAATATCTCCCGCGCCCTCAGCGATCTGCTGGACGAGGCCGACCCCATCGAAGGCAGCTATACCTTAGAGGTAGGCTCCGCCGGCGCCGAGCGGGTGCTGAAGCGTCCCGCCGACTTCCAGCGGTATCTGAACAGCCCCGTGCTGGTGAAGCTCTACAAGCCGGTGGACGGCCGCAAGGAATACCCCGGCACCCTGACCGCCTACAACGAGGCCGACGGTTCTCTCACCGTGGACCTCAACGGCACCGCCTATACCTTCGGCAAGAAGGATGTGGCCCTGTGCCGCCTGCGGGTAGAATTTTAATCTGTTATCCCTGTCTCAAAAAAAGACGTATAAAGTAAAAAGGAGAATCGCAATGAAAGGCAAGAAAAAGGTGAAGGAACCCGCGGGTATGAACATCCCGGAGATCTTCGCAGCTCTGGCTATGCTGGAAAAGGAACGGGGCATCCCCCAGACCTTCATGATGGATAAGATCATCCAGGCTGTCACCACCGCCTACAAGCGGGACCACAAGGACGTGGAAAACGTCATTGTGGACGTGGATGAGGAACACCAGCGGCTGAAGATGTACGTGCAGAAGAACGTGGTGGCGGAGGAGGACTATGTGGACCCCTTCAACGAGATCCCCGTTGAGGAGGCCAAGACCATTTCCGCCAAATACGAGATCGGCGACGTGGTGAACATCCCTGTGGACAACACGGAGTTTGGCCGCATCGCCGCCGGCAACGGCAAGCAGGTCATTATCCAGGGCCTCCGGGAGGCCGAGCGGGGCATGGTATATGACGAGTTCAACTCCAAGCAGCACGAGATCCTCACCGGCGTGGTGACCCGGATCGACCCCCGCACCAACGCCGTGTCCCTGCGGATCGGCACCGGCACGGAGTCCACCGAGGCCCTGCTGCTCTCCGGCGAGCAGGTCCCCGGCGAGGAACTGGTGGAGGGCCAGCACGTGAAGGTGTATGTGGTGGATGTCCGCCGCTCCACCCGCGGCCCTCAGATTCTCATTTCCCGGACTCATCCCGGCCTGGTCAAGCGCCTGTTCGAGCTGGAAGTCCCCGAGATCTATGACGGCACCGTGGAGGTGAAGTCCATCGCCCGGGAAGCCGGCAGCCGCACCAAGATGGCCGTCTGGTCTGCTGACGAGAACGTGGACCCCATCGGCGCCTGCGTGGGTCCCAAGGGCCAGCGTGTCGCCGCCATCGTGGACGAACTGCGGGGCGAGAAGATCGACATTATCAAGTGGAGCGAGGACCCCGCCCAGTTCATCGCCGCTGCTCTGGCGCCCTCCGATGTGGTGGACGTCATGATGGCGGAGGAAGGCAAGGCCTGCCGCGTCATCGTGCCTGACGATCAGCTGTCTCTGGCCATCGGCAAGGAGGGCCAGAACGCTCGCCTGGCCGCCCGTCTCACCGGCTATAAGATCGATATCAAGCCGGAGAGCTATCAGGGTGAGGACGATGAGGAGATCGTGGACGAGGAACCCGTCCAGTGACACAGTTGAGTTTCTTTCTCTGCGGCGTGGCTGCGGGTATCGCAGTGCTGTACCTGCGGCGCAGCAGAAGAAACAGAAGGAGATAAAGCCCGGCGCGGTCCGCCGCGCCATGTGTAAGGGAGGGCTGTCTGAATGCAGAAAGTGAAAAAGATCCCCCAGCGGCAATGTGTGGGCTGCCGGGAGATGAAGGATAAAAAAAGCCTGCTGCGGGTGGTCAAATCCCCGGAGGGCGTGGTCAGTCTGGATTTTGTGGGCAAAAAGCCCGGTCGTGGCGCCTATGTGTGCCACGATGTGGAATGTCTGAAAAAAGCCCGGAAATCCAGAGCGCTGGAACGTGCTTTCAGCACAGCCATCCCCCCGGAGGTCTATGACGCCATGGAAGCGGAATTGGAGGGACACAATGAACAGGAATGAACAGTTTCTCTCCCTCATTGGCCTGTGCCTCCGGGGCCGGAACCTGGAAGTAGGCGAAGAACCGGTGGAAGCTGTGGCCCGCGCCAGAGACGCACGGGTGCTCCTGCTGGCGTCTGATGCGGCGGACAATACCGCCCGCCGGGTGCGGCACTTTGCGGAAGCCGGTCAGTGTGTGTGGCTGCGGATCCCCTTTACCAAGCAGGAACTGGGGCAGGCCACTGGCCGTGGCTCCGCCGCCGTGGTCGCTATTACAGACATCGGCCTTGCAGTCGCCGTGGTCCGCCGCCTGGCGGAGATGGACCCGGAGAAATATGACGAAGATCTTGCCAAGCTGGAACTAAAGGCCAAGCGTGCCGCAGAGCGGAAAAGTGAAGCCGCCCAGCACGAAAAGAACCTGCGTCGGGGCATCAAGCGCTCCAAAAAGCAGGAAGTGCCCGATGCGAAAGAGGTCTCCGGTAAGCCGTCCGGCGAGAAGCAGCGCCGCAGCGCAGGAGTGTCCGACAAGCGCGCAGAAAAGGCCGGTCCCCGCAGAACCGCCGAAAACGGCGGAGCGGCAAAATCCTTTGCCAAGGATGACCGCACCGGCAGGCCCTTCCGCAAGAGCGGGTCCCGCCCTTCCAAAAGCAACCGCCCCAAACCCAAGGGGAGGCCGAATCCATACGCCCACAGCCGCCCGGTGAAAAAGGGCAAAGGCTCCTTCCGCAAGAAGGAAAGCTGATACGCTGTCGGTGTTTTCATAGATGAACGAGCCCAGCCCCCGGGTTGGAGAGTGTAAGAGGTGTTTTGATTGGCTATTGAAAAATATAGAGTAAGAGATGTGGCGCGGGACTTCGGTATGCCCGCCAAGGTCATCACAGAAATTCTGGATAAGTATGCCACTGCGCCCAAGAGCAATATGCAGGCGCTGGAGGACCATGAGCTGTCCATCGTATTTGAGCATCTGACCCAGAACAACCAGATTTCCAATATTGCTGCCATTTATGCTGACGAGCCTAAGAAGCCGGAAGCCCCCAAGGTTGAAGCGCCTAAGGCCGAGGCTCCCAAGGCTCAGCCCGCCGCAGCGCAGCAGACCGCGAAGCCGGCACAGCAGCCCCAGCAGCGTCCTGCCCAGCAGGGACAGCAGAAGCCCGCACAGGCCCAGCCTCAGCAGAAGCCGGTCCAGCAGGTCCAGCGGCCCGCACAGCAGCAGGCAGTCCCCCAGCAGAAGTCTAACAAGTCCACAGCCACCGCTCAGCCCACCACCCGCGTGCCTGAGAAAAAGCTGGTGGATACCCGCAAGGGCGGCGACGTGAACCTAGCCAAGTATGACCAGCGTCTGGAAGAGTTGGGCGGTCAGCGGGGCGAGCGCATGGCCCAGAAGGGCGGCAAGGAGAAGTTCCGCAACAACAAGGGCCGTCAGGGCGGTCAGGTCTTTTCCAACAAGCGCCGTCAGGACGAGGCCGAGAAGATGCGCAAGCTGCAGCTTGAGATCGCCAAGAAGGCCCCCGTCAAGGTCCAGATCCCCGATGAGATCAGCGTGGGCGAGCTGGCCAGCCGCATGAAGAAAACCGGCGCTGAGGTGGTCAAGTGCCTGATGAAAAACGGCGTCATGGCCTCCCTGAGCCAGATGATCGACTTCGATACCGCCTCCTTCGTGGCCGAGGAGCTCGGCTGCAAGGTGGAAAAGGAAGTGGTCGTCACCATCGAGGAGAAGCTCATTGACACCACCGAGGACCGTCCTGAGGATCTGGTCCCCCGCGCTCCCGTAGTGGTGGTCATGGGCCACGTGGACCACGGTAAGACCTCCCTGCTGGATACCATCCGGAACACCTCCGTGGCTTCCGGTGAGGCCGGCGGCATCACCCAGCACATCGGCGCGTATCAGGCGCAAATCAACGGCAAGCCCATCACCTTCCTGGATACTCCGGGCCATGAGGCTTTCACCTCCATGCGTGCCCGGGGCGCCATGGTGACGGACATCGCCATTTTGATGGTGGCTGCGGACGACGGCATCATGCCCCAGACCGTGGAATCCATCAACCACGCCAAGGCCGCCAATATTCCCATTATCGTGGCCGTCAATAAGATTGATAAGGAAAATGCCAACCCCGACCGGGTCATGCAGCAGCTGACGGAATACGGTCTGGTGCCCGAGGAGTGGGGCGGCGAGACCATCGTGTGCAAGATCTCCGCCAAGAAGCACATCGGTATTGAGAACCTGCTGGAAAATCTGGCTCTGCTGGCAGAGGTTCAGGAGTTGAAGGCCAACCCCAACCGGGCCGGTCAGGGCACCGTTATCGAGGCCCGTCTGGACAAGGGCCGGGGTCCTGTGGCCACTTTGCTGGTGCAGAACGGCACTTTGAAGCAGGGCGACATCATCATCGCCGGCACCTCCGTGGGCCGTGTCCGCACCATGCTGGATTACCGGGGCAACCGCCTCACCGAGGCCGGTCCCTCCGTCCCCGTGGAGATTGCGGGCCTGTCCGAGGCTCCCGTGGCCGGTGCGCCCTTCTTCGCCGTGGCTGACGAGCGTATGGCCCGCGAGCTGGTGGAGCAGCGCAAGGCAGAGGAGCGCGCTAAGGCCGCCGCACCCGTGCAGAAGGTCTCTCTGGAGAACCTGTTCGACCAGATCAAGTCCGGCGAGCGCAAGGAGCTGGCTCTGATCGTCAAGGCTGATGTGCAGGGCAGCGTGGAGGCTGTGAAGGCCTCTCTGGAGAAGCTCTCCAACGAAGAGGTCAACGTCCGGGTCATCCACGGCGCTGTGGGTGCGATCAACGAGTCCGATGTGACGCTGGCCGCCGCGTCCAACGCTATCATCGTGGGCTTCAACGTCCGGCCGGATTCCGCTGCCCGTGAAAGCGCCGCCCGTCAGAACGTGGATATGCGGATGTACCGCGTGATCTATGACGCCATCGACGAGATCGAAACCGCTATGAAGGGTATGCTGGCTCCCAAGTACCGGGAAGTGGTCCTTGGTCACGCCGAGGTCCGGGAGACCTACAAGGTCTCCTCCGTGGGCACCGTGGCCGGCTGCTACGTGCAGGACGGCTGCCTGCGCCGGGATTGCTCCGTCCGTGTGGTTCGGGATGGCATCGTGGTCCACGAGGGCGTCCTCGGCTCCCTGCAGCGGTTCAAGGACTCCGTCAAGGAGGTCAAGGAGCGCTTTGAGTGCGGCCTGACCGTGGAGAAGTTCAATGACATCAAGCTGGGCGACATCATCGAGGGCTACACCATGGAGGAGATCCCCCGCTAAGGTCGACCGACCGTTTCTCACACGCGGGCGCGGGGAAAGTGCTTCTCCGCGCCCGCTCTTATATTTGCGCCGGGGTTCCCTGATTTGTCATTGCGAGGGCGCTTTGCGCCCGTGGCAATCTCGCGGCAGACGCCGCGGAACACGCTGACGGCTTCGGCGAATTCGCCGCAGGCCCGGAGTACCTGCTCCCTGACGCACGCGGCGCGCACCGGCGCGCCGGAAGGAGGAAATTTTTATGGCATCCAACCGCATCGGACGCATCAATGAGGAGATCCAGCGCGAGCTGGCCCAGCAGCTCCGCCTGCTGAAGGACCCCCGCGTCCAGAAGACCATGGTCTCCATCACCCATGTGGAGACGACGCCGGACCTGCGCTATGCCAAGGTCTACTTCTCGCTGCTCGACCGCAGCTGCGCCAAGGAAGTGCTCGCGGGTCTGAAGTCCTCGGGCGGCTTCCTGCGCCGCGCGCTGGGCAAGAGCCTGCAGCTGCGCTACACGCCGGAGCTGCAGTGGCAGGAGGACGACTCCATCGTCCACGGCGCGCACATTCTCGACATTCTCTCCAAGCTCGACATTCCGGAGGACACGGAAGATGAAACAGCTGACCATTCGTGAAGCGGCGGATTTTCTGCTGCGCAATGACAACTACGTCCTCCTGACGCACCGCCGTCCGGACGGCGACACCATCGGCAGCGCGGCCGCCCTGTGCGCAGGCCTGCGCAGCCTCGGCAAGACGGCCCATGTGCTGGAAAATCCGCAGTTCACGGAGAAATTCCGCCCGTGGCTCGGCAAGCTGACGTGCGAGACGCTGCCGTCCAGCGCCTGCGTCGTGAGCGTGGACATTGCGGCGGAGAACCTGCTGCCGTTTGACCTGCCGGACTGCGCCGTCGAGCTGCAGATCGACCACCACGCCGGGAACCGCCAGTTCGGCCAGCAGGCCTTTGTGGACGCAAGCGCAGCTGCCTGCGGCGAGATCATCCTGCGGCTGCTGCAGCTCATGGGCGTCAAGCTCGATGCCTCCATGGGCGCGGCTCTCTATGTCGCCATCTCGACGGACACCGGCTGCTTCCGCTTCAACAACACGACAGCCAACACCCTGCGCTGCGCCGCCGCCTGCAAGGACACCGGCGCGGACACGTTCGCCATCAACACGGCCCTGTTCATGACGAAGCGCCTGCCGCGCCTGCAGCTTGAGGCGCGCCTGACGGAGAAGATGGAATTCTACGCCGGCGGGGCCGTCGCCGTGAACACGCTCCCGAACGCCCTGCTCGTGGAGCTGGGCCTGACGGAGGACGACGTGGACGATATCTCCGGCTTCAGCCGTGAGATCGCAGGCGTCGAGATCGGCGTCATGCTGCGCGAAGGCCCGGATGGCGGCAAGATCTCCCTGCGCTGCTCGCCGAAATACGACGCGGCCGCCATCTGCGCCCGGCTGGGCGGCGGCGGGCACCGCGGCGCGGCCGGAGCCAGCGTGCCCGAGGGCCTCGACGCGGCCAAGAAGGCCATTCTGCAGGCCATCGCCGACAGCGGAGTCGAGCTCTGATGGCAAGCGGGATCCT